>Ga0207422_1000146_pt1 | contig 270880 bp, 211 predicted proteins | sample MarCyaLeptolynsp_FD_187757 | JGI IMG/M metagenome (GOLD analysis project Ga0207422, IMG submission 187757) | Marine cyanobacterial communities from Panama - species 1 Leptolyngbya sp. (SPAdes) | ecosystem: Environmental > Aquatic > Marine > Unclassified | place: Panama: Panama City | collected... | reverse complement strand
CATCGCGGGCCTGTCGTTTGGTTCCGACGAACAGGATGTCCTGCCCGCCCGAAACGACGGCCGTCACGAATTTCTTCGCTCGAAGCAAGCCTTTCACAGTGTGACGGATATCGATAATGTGAATGGAGTTCCGCTTCCCAAAGATGTAGCGGCCCATCTTCGGGTTCCAGCGGCTAGCCTTGTGCCCAAAGTGAATCCCGCAATCAATGAGTTCGCGGACCAAATCCGACGCCAAAAGACACCTCCTATCTCGGGGTGAACAAAGAATTTGCGCAAAATTGCGCGACGAACCTTAAAAGGTACGGCGTTGGGCAAATATCGTCAAGGTACATGACATGCCAATAGCCGTATCGGGCTCAGGATGCTGCGTCGATTTCGCGGTCGATTCCTATGCGACTCCGCGTCACTCACTTCGTACCACTTGCTGCGTGCCCGCCAAGACGTCACGGCGAAGCGTAGGGTGCACCCCTCGATGCACCACCTATATCCAACCCGACGCTTTGGACGTTTATGCCTTGCCATTGGTCGCGGATCGCTGCATCTGGTGTTCGCCTTCGATCCATGCTGGCCGCACTCGCCGCGACCAACCCTCCCAATCCCTCACCAGCAAAATTATCGGACTGCTTGCCGACCTCGCCATCTGCGGCCATGCTCTTCGCTCGCATGAGCAACCCGACCGCCAAATCCGTCTTCGTTTCCGTCGCCGAACAGAGCGCCGATGAACACGTCGCCGCCGTCATTCGCGCAGTCCGAGCCGAGCACCCGGACGTCTATTTTCGCGGATTCGCCGGGCCGCAAATGCGAGCCGCCGGCTGCGAATGCCTGGAAGACCTGACGGCGGAATCGGCGATGGCCGTGGCGGCGTTCAGAAAAATTCCTTGGGCGATGAAGCTGATGCGACGGGTGTCGGTCCATTTGGCCGAACATCAATACGACCTCGCCCTGACGTCCGACTCGCCCGCCCTGCATCTGCCGATGGCGAAGCGTTGTCAAAGGGCCGGCGTGCCGGTGATGTTCTTTATCGCGCCGCAGACATGGGCATGGGGGCCGCCGAACTGGCGGAACAATCGCGTCCGCGCCCGGGTTAATCGGCTCGCGTGTATCTGGCCGTTTGAGGTGCCTTACTTTCAAAAGGCGGGCATCGACGCGACGTATGTCGGCCATCCGAGTTTCGACAGGCTCAGTCAAATCTCGCCCGATGCGTCGGCGATGCAATCGCTACGCGGAGACGCCGACCCGCTTATCACGATCCTTCCCGGTTCGCGCAGTCACGAAATATCCGAAATCTTGCCAGGTCAGTTGGAAGTCATCGCAACGCTAAGGAAGCACTTCGCGAAATTGCAAGCGATCATCGTCGTCGCAGGTGAATCGGTGCGTGCGAAAATCGACGAGATTTTGCGTGATGCTGACGAAGCCGTGCGACCGCGCTTGATCGAAGGCGATCAGCAGCGCGCGGATGCCATCTGTGCTGCCGATCTCGTTCTCGCAACGTCGGGCACCGTCACGTTAGAAGTCGCTTACTGGAATACGCCGATGATCGTGATGTACAACACGAATCGCGTGTTGTATCAACTCATCGGTCGCCATCTCATCCGCACGCCGTATCTATCGATCCCCAACATCGTCGCCGGTCGCGAGATGGTGCCGGAGTTCATGCCGTACTACACAAGTACCGACCCGATCGTGCAGCAAGCATTGGAATGGTTACAAGATCGCAGCAAGCTCGACGCCGTACGCGCCGATTTGAAGGCGACGATCAATCCGTTGGTGAAAACGGGCGCCCCGCAGAATGTGGCGCGCGAGGTGTTGAAGATGTTGGGGTTGGCCTAATGAATCTAATGACATCACGCGCATGAAAAAGCCCGTGGCCATTGGCCACGGGCTAGATCTGTTTCGTTCAATCATTCGGCATGATTATCCGCCGCTTCTTGCGGCCGCCGCCCGGTGGTAGCGCCGTTTCGCGTTCTTGGGGAACGTTCGCCCCCTGATCGGAGCGCGGCTTCGCACCTCGGCTTTGGTTAGCCCCGGCCTGCTGTTTACCCGCGCCCCCGCGCGATCCCGTCTTCTTCGACGCTGTTTTCTTGCCAGGCCGTTTGCTGGTTCGACCCGAGCCCGATGCGCCTTCCGACGCGCCGACCCTACCGCGTTTCTTATTCGCCTTCGCGCGCAGGGCCGATTCAGCCTTACTCTCATCAGCCAGCTTGTTTAGGTATTCGATTTCCTTGGCCGTGAGCGCTCGAAACCCACCCAACGGTACATGCTTGACCGACAGCCGGCCGATCTTGATGCGCGTTAGCCGTTTCACCTTATGGCCCGACTGCGCCAGCATGCGCCGAATCTCACGGTTGCGCCCTTCGCGCAACGTGATTTCGAGCACCGTCTTGTCGCGGCTGGAATGGATCGTCTCGACTTCGGCGGGCCGCGTCTTACCCTCGGCAATCCAAATGCCCTTGCGCAGCGTGGCAAGCTGTTCGTTCGTCGGCTTGCCCTTGACCTCGACGCGATACGTTTTCGGCGCGCCGTACTTCGGATGCGTTAGCTTTTGCGACAGCTCACCGTCATTCGTCATGATGAGCAGGCCCATCGAATCGGCATCGAGCCGACCGACGGGAAACACCCGTTCGCGCACGCCAACCATCAGATCGACAGCCCGCCGCCGCCCTTCAGGGTCGGCATTCGTACAGTAGAAGCCCTTCGGCTTGTTGAGCAGGAAGTAGACGAACTTCTCGGGCCGCACGGGCTTGCCGTTGACGGTAATCTTCGACTTGGCCGGATCGACGAGAATCGGCAGTTCGGACACGATGCGACCGTCGATTTCGACATTGCCGTCTTCGACCAACTCTTCGCAGGCCCGGCGAGAACCGTAACCGGCGGCGGCCAGGATTTTTTGAATGCGTTCTTTAGCCATAGACCCGTTCATCATATGCGACCTTTTCAAATCCATCGAATAAGCCGCGTCGAAAAAGGGGACGGATAGCAACTTGCCTGCAGGGTCGCTTCCGCCATTTTTGTCACCCACCGCAAACCCTCTACAATGCCCGCCTAGCCGCCACGAGGGCGGTTTGAATTCGCGCACGGAGGCCCGGACTTGCGGGTGTTTGCATGATTATTTCGCTTAACTGGCTTAAAGACTTCGTCGACATCCCCGCCGATATCGACCCGCGGGAGCTGGCGTTGCAGTTCACCGTGACCACGGCAGAGGTCGAAGGCGTCGAACACGTGACGCCCAACTTCGCCGGGCTGGTCGCCGCCCGCATCGATGCCATCGGCCCCGTCGAAGGCGAAAAGAAGCTGCAGGCCGTCACGCTCACTGCGGATCGCAGTTACGAGACGCTCAGTTCCGCTCCCGACCTGAGCGTCGGTGATCTCGTGCTATTCGCCCCGCCCGGCGCGACGGTGGCCGAGCATGAAGTCGGCACGACCGACCCCAAGGGCCGCAAGGCCGAAGGCATGATCGTGGCCGGCCAGGGCATCGGCCTCGTGCAGGTTGGCGCCAATGCGATTTTCCTGCCGCCCGAATACGAGCCGGGCGCCGTTATCAATCCCGACCTATTCGAAGATTGGCTCATCGAGATCGACAATAAGTCGGTCACCCATCGGCCCGACTGTTGGGGGCATTACGGCATCGCGCGCGAAATGGCCGCGATGCTCAAGCTGCCACTGGAAACGTATCCGGTCACGCCGCTCGATCAACTGCACAACACCAAGCCCGAAATCGCGATTGAAATCGACGACCCCATGTTGTGCGCCCGTTTCAGCGCATTACTCATGACGGGCCTTAAGCCCCAACCCACGCCGTTAGAAATGCAAGTACGTTTGGCCCATTGCGGTATGCGGCCGATCGACCTGCTCGTCGATTTGACCAACTACATCATGCTCGAGCTGGGTCAGCCCATGCACGCCTACGACGGCGCCAAAGTGCCCAACTTCCAAATCGCCGTCGCCGAAGCGGGCACCAAGTTCACCACACTCGACGATGTCGAACGCACGCTGCCCGAAGGCACGCTGATGATTCAGACCAATCGCAAGAACATCGGCATGGCCGGCATCATGGGTGGTGCCGATACGGAAGTCGGCGACAAAACCGACAGCATCTTGCTCGAATCCGCCAACTTCGATGCGCCGACGGTGCGCCGCGCGGCGACGGCGATGGGCCACCGCACCGAAGCCAGCTCGCGCTTTGAAAAATCGCTCGATCCGGAAAACACCGTCACGGGCATTGCGCGGTTTCATTACCTCGCGAAAAAATCGCTGCCCGGTGTGCAATTGGAAAGCACCCTCAGCGATTCGTATCCGCGACCGAACGAACCGAAGCCGATTCGCCTCGATGTGCCGTTTGCGCAAAAGTTCATCGGCAAAGACGTTTCGCGAGAGCATATGGTTGAGATTTTGGAAGCGTTGGAATTTCAATGCGTCGCCGATGGCGATGCACTGAAAGTGACACCGCCGACGTTTCGCGCGACCAAAGACGTTGAAATCGAAGCCGACCTAATCGAAGAGATCGCGCGCTGCGTGGGTTACAACACGATCGAACCGTCGTTGCCGAATGTCTCGACGCGGCATTTCCCCGAATCGCCCGAACTCGTGCTCGAAGAAAAAACGCTCGACTACTTTTGCGGTGCCGGCACCTGTAACGAAGTGCACGGCTATATCTGGTACGACGACGAGTGGCTCAAGCAAATCGCCATTGAGCCGGGCGAGTGCATTACGCTGTCCAACCCGTCGGCCGAGAACTGCGCCAAATTGCGGCGCTCGTTGGTGCCGGGCTTACTCCGATTTGCCGAACGCAACCGACACCACATGGATAGTTTCCGCATCGTCGAAATCGGTACGGCGTTCGATCCGGAAAAAGACGCTGTCGAAACAGCACAGCATCGTCGGCTGGGCGTGTTAATCGCCAAGCAAGGTAAGAAGGCCGCTTTCGAGTTGTGGGGACAGATGCACACGTTGCTGGCCGGTTGGACGGGCACGACGTTTGAGATGACGCCCGTTTATTCCGAGACGGACGCCTCACACGCATGGGAAGACGACGCGCGCGTCGCGGTGCTCTCGCTAAAGGATCGCGAGATGGGCCGCGTATCTGTGGTCAATCCCGAGTTGATGAATCGGATTGACGAGCGACTAAAGAGTTGGGCCTTCGTCGTCGCGGAAATCGAACTCGAATCGATTTGCGACTTACTTGGTCATCATGAAAAGTTGCCCGGCGTGCCGCGCTTCCCGCAGGTCGCGCTAGACTTCAGCGTGCTCGCCGACGCCGGTCAACGTTTTGCGACGATCCGCTCGGCGGTTGATGAGTTCAGTCATCCGCTATTGCGCCGCGTTGCGTTTGTTGAGGCCTACGAAGGCGGCAGCGTGCCGCAGGGCAAGCGCAGCCTGACGCTTCGAACGCAGATCGGCCACGAAGATCGCACGTTGGAAGAGAAAGAGATTCAGGAGTTTCAGGAACGCTTTCGTAAAATGCTGACGGGACAGAAACTTGAGTTGCGGGCATAGGGTGATGCTCCCTCCCCCTTGCAGGGAGAGGGTTGGGGTGAGGGTTGCCACCGGCTATGAAGATCAGCAATGTGAGCGTCGTGGTGAACGGATTCAATCGCAAACATTCGCTAATAAGTCCTTGCGTATCAACCAGCCCGTGCTAAGCCCAACGCTGACCGCTTCCTGACGAGCGCGGCTCTGAGCGGAAAAATTCGAATTAGATGTAGGGTGCGTCCCTTGACGCACCTAACATTCGCCAACGACATCGTGGTACATCGAGGGATGCACCCTACAAGAAAAATTGTTACGCGTTCAATCACACACCATGACCACACCCACCGCCCCGAACTTTAAAGTCGATAAAGCCCGCATCGAAAACGCCGTGCGCGAAATCCTGATCGCCGTCGGCGACGACCCCGAGCGCGAAGGATTGAAAGACACGCCCGCGCGCGTGGCACGCATGTACGAAGAAGTCTTCCAAGGCATGCGCCGCGACCCGCGCGAAGTGTTGAAGACCGTCTTCACCGAGAAGTACGAAGAGATGGTGATCTTGCGCGATATCACCTTCAACTCGATGTGCGAACACCATCTGATGCCGTTCGAGGGCAAGGCACATATCGCCTACCTGCCCAACGGTAAGGTCGTCGGCCTATCCAAGCTGGCACGCGTCGTCGATGTGTTCGCCCAAAGGCCGCAGGTGCAGGAACGCCTCACGACGCAAATCGCCGACATTTTGATGCACGAATTGTCGGCCCAAGGCGCGGCCGTGGTGATCGAAGCCGTGCACACCTGCATGACCTGTCGCGGCGTGAAGAAACCGGGCAGCGTCATGGTCACCTCAGCCGTGCGCGGTGTTTGCAAGACCAGCCCCGCGACGCGCGCGGAGGCGCTGGCGTTGTTGCATAAGTAAGATGGATGGTGATCGGTAGGTTTAACCGCGACTAAATCTTCGAACTCTCAGGCTGGTTAATATCTACCAAAGGCGAATCGACCCGCATTTTCTTTAATGACGGAAATTCTGAATACAGTCTCTCTGCCGCGCCTTCTGAATTCCAAACTGAAATTAAGAATGCCTTGCCGGTTTCCTCGGACAAGTATTCTGCGACGGCCCATTCAGTAAACGGCCCGCCATCGAAATCTTCCCAGTCTGAATCCGGATCAAAATCCTCAATTGAGCGTGGCGGCATCGGGGCTATCTCGGCGACGTCATCGGAAGTCCACCAAGCGCGAGAATTGTTCCAGCCGAGGCTTGGATACTCAAGTATTAGCGTACCCTGTTCCGCCACAATCTTTCTCTTGACTTCGTCGATGCCTAAAAGCCGACCTTCCCGTCGCATTTTCCGTTTGCATTGCCATTCAGCAAGCAGATTGAAACCTAAGCACCAAAGCCCCACACCAGCGAATAGGCAAACGGGAATCGCAATAATGGCAACACAACACGCCCACCCCGGGCCGATGGTCAGAGCCAAGCTATCCAGCCAGTCGAGGATCATGACGGCCCACTGCGTTGCATTTCGAAAAGCAAACGGCTACATCGAGCAACGACTTACTGTATCGCCGCCCCCACAGCCAAGTCGCGCCGTGCTGAAACAATCGTAATCGAGAAGCCGGCGACCACATCGACCAGCGACATCAAACCCAGAATCAAAAACGTCGAATTGCCCGCGCCCTTCACGACCAGAAACTCGATCACAAACACGACAAAGACGAGCATCGACAGGCCATGATCCAAAATGCTTGCAGTCCCGGTGCGCGTCGCCTTAAACATCTCGATAAATAGTACGAAGATCCCGATCACGATCAGCAGTTCGCCCGTCGTCATCTTCCACTCCGCACCGGAGATCAGCGTCGCCTCGACCAACGGCTTCGCGACCGTCACCGACGCGTCGCTGGTGGCCATGATGACGTTATAGATGATGAGGATGACGCCGAAGAGCGGGATATAGGCAAGCGATTTCATGTCGAAGTCCTTTTCCAAAAGCCGCATCTCAATAGCAGCTCGATTTCATGTCGAGATTCGTCTTGGACCGAAGCGGATGCTAGATCGACCATGCGGCGCACGGCAACTCATGCGCCTTCGACGCATAGATTTCACACTTCGCGGATATTAAATCACATCAGCTGTGAATTCCATGCACGCCTACATGCTTAACACCGATTTTAGATACACGCTTCCATCAACATCAAATCACACCGTTTCACACGTTGACGCGGGCCGTCAACCGGCTACCTTCCAAAGGTTTCGCAGGAATTCTCTGAACCCCATTCACGAGGCACGCTCGTTATGGCTTTTATCTCCGGATCGGTCAGTTTTTCCCGTTTTCGCGTCAACGGCGGCGCGCCCAAGCGGCTCGACGACAACCTTCTCGAAAAACTGCGCGAACATCGCATCGGTTCGCAGCGCGTGCTCACGGCCGATCGCGAAGAAAGCGGCTGGATCGGCGGTCGACATTTGCTCGATAACGACTTCGATCTAGAAAAGAATATCCTGCTCGATTGTTTGCACCTCGGCATGCGCATCGACTCGCATAAGCCTCCGCCCGATTTGGTGCGAGCGTATTACCAAATGGAGTTCGATGCGCTCTATCAAGCCAGCCAAGGCAACGGTCAGGGCGGGCGCGGACGCCTAGCACGCATCAAACGCGAAGCGCGCGAAGCCGCCAACGATCGCGTTGACCGCGAAATCACCGACGGTCGTTATCGAAAGCAACGCCAATGCCCCGTTCTGCTCGATACGCGCGAAAGCGTACTCTATGCCGCCGCGACCACGCCTTCGGTACACGAGCGCTTGCATCCGCTGTTTAAGCAAACGTTCGGAAAAACACTGGAGGCCATGACCGCCGGTCAGATCGCAGCTAACTGGGCCGAAGAAAACGGCGTGCAGCGCATGTTCGAGAACCTCGAACCGTCGGCGTTTATTCCGCACCCCGACGGCAACGGTCACAACGTCGCCTACTGGACGTCGCACGATCCTGAAGCGCGCGACTGGCTCGGTAACGAACTGCTGTTGTGGTTGTGGTATCACTTGTCGGAAGAGGAAGATCATGTCGGCCTGCCCGACGAATCGGACGCCGCCGTCGTGATCGTGAAGCAACTCACGCTCGAATGTCCATGGGCGGAAACGGGTAAGGAAACAATCACCTGTGATGGCCCCACGCGTCTTCCCGAAGCGCGCCGCGCGATTCAGTCCGGCAAGCTGCCGCGCAAGGCAGGGCTCATCCTTTCACGCCACGGTCAACAATACGAATTCACGCTACAGGCCGAGACGTTTAACGTAAGCGGTGCGACGTTGCCCAAGCCCGAAGACGACGAACCATCCAACGGCAACGGAAACGGTGAAGGCAATGGGAATGGCAATGGTCAATCCCACGGTCGCGTCGCCGCCGAAGAACGGCTGGAGCAAATTCGCCACCTCGCCGAATCGATCGACCTGCTATATGGCGCGTTTCTAAAACGTCGCCTTGCAAATGACTGGGACGCAACGCGCGACCGCATCCGAACATGGCTCCGCGCCGGCGCGGGTGAGTAAAAGATACCGGCTGGGTGCCCCTGCCCCTCTGGGGCTGGGGGACAAAGTGCTGGTTGCTGGGTGCCCCTGCCCTTCTAGGGCTGGGGGACAATACGCGGGTGCCCCATCCTTCACGATAGTGAAGGGTGGGGAATCGACGGGTTCAACACAACACCAGAATCAAATTTGTCATAGACAGGGCCCCTTGTCATTCAAAGAAATGAGACACTAACTCACTTCCCAAACCGCTTCTCCCAAATCTCTTCCGCCTCCGGTCGGCGCACATAATCCGGCACGAGCCGATTGGTATCTGTATACCCGTCGCGCGCAAGCAACCTCCGACCGATCTCAATCACGCGCGACGCATGCGGCCACCACAAGGGCTCCGCACCGACGATCACACACTCGGCCTTCACCAAGCCATCAAACTTCGCCAGATGATGATTGAGCCCTTCGCCCAGCAACACGCACGATTGAAACTGCCCCGCCGACAGCAACGACTCGACCAACGCCACCGGCTCCACCATCTGCGCCGGCACGACGCATTGATATTCGCCATCCGTCAACACATAGACCGCACCAAAGACCTGATCCTTTTTTGCATCCAGCATCGGGATCACGCAACCCGGCGGCGTCGCCATTGCCAGCGCGTTGGCGGCGACGACGTCGAGCGTCGGCACCGCACGCAGCTTGGCGCCCGTTGCCAACGTCATGTGCCGCGCGAACGTGACGGCAATGCGCAGGCCGGTAAAGCTGCCGGGGCCGTTGCTGATGTACACCTGATCGATGTCAGTCGGCGCAACGCCGTGCTTTTTCACCAGTTCGTCGGCGCACGGCAACAAATCCCGCGCCCGCTCGCGGTCGGTTGCGAACCCGATCTCGTCGATCCGTTCATCACCGATGGCCAACGCCAACGACCCACGCCGTCCGGACGTTTCAACTGCCAATATGTTGGGAAGTTTGCTCACTCGCGCTGCCTTTCCGCCGTTTCTCGCCAAGGCTGAATTTCCGGATTAGGATACGGCACCAACTCCGGAAAACAACCGGTATCAACATCACGTAGGAGTGCGACCGTGGATTCCAGATTACTCGTGACCGATTATGCCGGCGTTGCCGTCGTGACGTTTCAGGACAACTCGATTCTCGACTCGCGCCAGATCGAAATGATCGGCACCGAGCTGTACGCACTCGTTGAGAAGCAAAATCGAACCAAGCTGATTCTCGACTTTGCCAACGTGCGTTTCCTCGGCTCGCAAACGCTGGGCGTCATCATCAACCTGCACAAAAAGGTGAAGTCTGCGGGCGGTGAACTCGTCGTTTGCTCGCTCAAGAAAGACCTGATGAAGGTCTTTAAGATCACGAGTCTGGATAAGCTGTTTAAGTTTTTCAAAGACGACGCGGCAGCGCTGAAGCATTTCCGAGTAAACGTGCAATAGTTTGATCAGAGCCGCGCCGAATCAGAGCCGCGCCCGTAAGGAAGCGGTAATCGTCGGCAAGACCGGCGAACTCAATAACTAGAGCGCATTTCAAAATAACACGGGTAGGCCCGAATTCGCATGCCATCAAGCCCACGTCCCCTTCATTAACATGTCCGCCGAATCCACCCGCATCACGACCGAGCACTTTCAATACATCGCCGCGCGGACGATTCCCGAAGATGCGTTTCTGCGCGACCTTAACGCCGCCGCGGCAGCCGCCGACATTCCACCAATCCGCATCTCCGCCGAACAGGCCGCATTGATGCGCATCTTGTTGACCGCCGCAAACGCAAAAACCATCGTCGAAGTCGGCACGCTCGCGGGTTACTCGGCCATCAACATGGCACGCGCTCTGCCCGCCGACGGTCATGTACACACGATCGAAGCGCTGAGCAAGCATGCCGATTTCGCGCGCGACTGGATCGCCCGTAGTGACGTCGCCGACCGAATTACGGTTCATCAAGGCAAAGGTGCCGACGTCTTGCCGACACTACCGACAGGCTCGGCGGACGCCGCCTTTCTCGATGCCGACAAACCCAACTACCCGCTTTATTTAGACGAATGTCTTCGTATCGTGCGCACAGGCGGCCTCATCATGGCCGACAACGCCTTCGCCTTCGGTCAATTGTTTGACGAGAATCCGACCGACCCCGAAGCGCCGGCCATGAAGGCCTTTAACGAAAAAATCGCCGCCGACCCGCGCCTCGACGCCGTCATCATCCCCATCGGCGATGGACTGTGGATGGGCGTGAAGAAGTAGCCTCGTGACGACCGCCGCGCCATGCATCATTTCCGCCGATTGGCTGCTGCCGATCACTGCCGACCCCATTCGCCAAGGTGCCGTTCTCATCCGCCAAGGTGCCATCGTCGCCTACGGCGCGCTCGAAGCGGTTCGCGGTGCCGCGCCGGAAGATATCACGATCTATCATCAAGACCGCGCGGTGCTCATGCCCGGTTTTGTGAACGCTCACACGCATCTCGAACTGACCTGTTACCATGGCCAATTGCAGCGTGCACCGCTGTGGGATTGGTTCGATAAGCTGATTCCCATTCGCCGCGAATCTGGCGCTGAAGAGCGCGAAGCCGAAGGCATTAAACGCGCCGTCGATATGTGCCTCGCCGCCGGCGTGACGACGGTCGGCGATATCACGCGGACCGGTGCTTCGATCGCGGCGCTGCGCAAAGCACCAATCCGCAAAGTGTGCTTCCTCGAATTGATCTCCGGCGCGTCACAGCCGCCGAGCAATTTTGAAGAACTCGTCGCCATGTTTGAGCGTTTGCAAACCGATCTGAGCGACGATACGTCTCAGTATGCGGATCGATTAACGCTTGGCATCTCGCCGCACGCGCCGTACACCGTGCGCCCTACAGAAATCGCCGCGTGCATGGATTTGGCCCGCGAGTTTAAGACTCGGCTGACGATGCACTTGCTCGAAACGCGGGAAGAATCCGACTGGCTGCGCGGTCGCGGCGGCACGTTACAAGCGATGCTGGAAAGTCGCGGCCTTGCCACGGGCGACCAGCAACCGACCGACATCGACGGGTGGTACACGCAAACGAATACATTCGACAGCGGCGGAGCCTTACTCGCTCATATGAATTATGCGGATGACGCCGACATTCAACGTGTCGCCGCGTCGGGCGCGTCGGTCGTTTGGTGTCCACGGGCGCACGATTACTTCGGCCATCGCGATCATTCTTGGCAACGTTTCATTGACGCGGGCGTGAACGTGTGCATCGGGACCGATTCACTGGCGAGTAACGAAACGCTTTCCGTGCTTGACGAATTACGCTTCGTCGCGGCACAGAGTCCGCAGTGCGGTCCGTCTTTGCTGCTACGCTGTGGCACGATCAATGCCGCGCGCGGGCTACAGATGTCGGACCAAATCGGCGCGATCGAACTCGGCAAGCGCGCCGATCTCGTCGCGATCGACTGGGATGATTCGGCACCTGACGACGTCTCAGCCAACGTGATTCACGGCTCTGGCGCTATTCGCGCCACTTGGATCGACGGCGAATCGGTGTTTCAGCAACGTTGATCGACGACCGGCCCAGCCGATTTGAGAGTTGCCGCGCGATCACCTACACTCCCCGAGAGACACGCAATTACGAAACGACGAACTGAAAGGCAGCGCCGCGTTTATGAGCGACGAGCAACCGAAAATTCACATTGACGACGATTGGAAATCGCAAGCCGCCGCCGAGAAAGAGCGGCTCGCCGAAGAAGTTGAGCAAACCGCCCAGCAAGGTGGCCCCGGTCTCGGCGAAGCGTCGTTCCTTGAGATCGTGCAGACCCTCGCGATGCAAGCCGTCGCTGGTTTAGGGGGTATGCAAGGCCCGGGTGGCCAAGCCATTCCTGCCAACCTCGATATGGCCAAGCACTTCATCGACATGCTCGATGTGCTCGAACAAAAGACCAAGGGCAACCTCGACGAGCAAGAAAACGAAATCCTCTCGAAGACCGTCCACCAATTGCGTTTGGCTTACGTCGAAACCGTCCGCAGCGGCGGCATGGGCGGACCGGGTGGCCCCGGACCGGAAGATGAAGGGCCGAAGATTCAGGTGTAATTGCGGCGTATGGCGATCAACTTTACCGCCAATGCTTAGTTGATACTTGTTAGAACCGCCGACGAATTCGCGTCGGCGGTTTTATTTTGTGTAAAGTCAATATTCCCTCGTAAGCGTAGACGCGCGCGAACTATCTTAGTGCGGTCTCAGTTCAGTATTGAAACGGGATGCTCTTGCTCCCTCTCCCTCGAAACAACATGTCGCAGGGAGGCGTGTAAACTATTTTCGGCGAGGAGCTTAGCGACTCACCTACGCAGCGTTCAATGAACGCGGGATTGCACCGCTTCTATGAGCAATAAGGCTCCTCTAAACACCTTTGGTAGAGACTCCGTCGCAATTGATGCGACATGTTGCTCGAAGGGAGAGGGCCGGGGTGAGGGATGCCACCAGTACGTAACTGCTGATGCACGGAAACAATAATCTCTAACCAACAACGGGTGCCCCATCCTTTCTGCAAGAAAGGTTGGGGAATCACAAACGCTACCTAGAGAACGAATAGCCAGCCGAAGAAGCCACCCCAACCTTCGGAGTACCGAAGGATGGGGCACCCGAGCGTTCTCACTCCCTTCTTGAAACGGCGTGCTATTGCTCCCTCTCCCTCGAAGGGAGAGGGCTGGGGTGAGGGATGCCACCAGTACGTAACTGCTGATGCACGGAAACAATAATCTCTAACCAACATCGGGTGCCCCATCCTTTCTGCAAGAAAGGTTGGGGAATCACAAACGCTACCTAGAAAACGAATAGCCAGCCGAAAGAGTCCCTCAACCTTCGGAGTACCGAAGGATGGGGCACCCGAGCACCCGAAGTTAACCGAGAAACCAACACCCCAACCTACCGCAGTCGCGACTGCCCCTTGCGATGTTTCGACTTCTTTTTCTTTGCGGCCTTCTTCGCCTTCGTTCGCGGCTTAGACGTACCGCGCTTCCCCTTTGCCGACTTCGCACCACCCTTGCTGCCTCGACTGGATTTCGGCCCGCGACCTCGGTCGGTTTTCACTTTGCTCTTGCGACCGCGCCCAGTCCGCTTGAGCGGTCGCGGCTGATCTGCTGAATCTTCGGCGTCACCTTCAACATTTACGGGCACCAGTTTCATCTCGCGATTCGGCACGTCGATCTCGGCGATGCGCACCGTCAGCTTGCTACCCAATCTGAACGCGATACCGCTGCGCTCGCCTTCAATGCGACCGGCTTTCACGTTGACTTCCCACCAATCGTCGCCGAGATCTTCGATGCGCAATAAGCCGTCGAGTAAATATTTCGGATGCTGTACGAACAAACCGAAGCTCGTCACGCCCGTGACGACACCTTCGAAATCTTCACCGACCTGATCCTGCAAAAGCTTCAAAATCTTCACGCTCTTGAGTTCGCGCTCGGCACTCTCGGCTCGACGCGACAGATATGACAAATGATTGCCCGCTTCGAAAAGGGATTCTTCCGAGTGCCAACCCTTCGGCGTTCTCTTCGCCCCCTTCTTCATGGGCAACTGCCCGGCAAAGTCGAGATCGAGCAAACGATGAATCATCAAATCGGGATAGCGCCGAATCGGGCTGGTGAAGTGCGAATAGTTATCACTCGCCAACGCAAAGTGGCCGATCTCCTTCGCCGAATACTCCGCCATTTGCATCGACTTGAGCACCGCCAGATTGACGGCATAACCTTCGGGGCGCGACCGCAACTCGGTCAATAACTCTTGTATATCCTGCGGTTCGATGTCGTACGGCAAATCGATACCGACGGCCCGGACAAACTTCGCCATTGCCTCTAGCGACGCCTCATCGGGATCGGGATGGGTTCGCCGCAAATACGGTGTTTTGAGTTTCTTCAAATGTCGCGCGACCGCCTCGTTGGCCTCGACCATAAACATCTCAATGATGGTATGGCTAAAGCTGGTATCCTCCGGTTCGGCGCCAGTCACTTCACCGTTTTCATTGAGAATCAGATCAACATCGGGCAAATTCAGAACGATCATGCCGTCACTAAGACGCCGTTTGCGAATCGCAATCGCCAACTCATTCATGCGCTGAACCAACGCGACTGCCGGCTTGGGAAAGCCGCCGGTCTTGCCGTCCAGAATCGTTGTCGCTTCGCCATACGTTAGACGCTTGTTGCTTTTGATCACGGTATTGGCAAAGCGTGCCGACACCACGCGCCCCGCCGCGTCGTATCGAATGAACGCGCTCTTACACAAGCGCGGCTCGGCTTCCTGCAAACTGCATAAGCCGTTCGACAAGATTTCGGGCAACATCGGAATAACCTTGCCGGGCAAATAAACACTCGTCCCGCGTTTGTATGCTTCCGTATCGAGATATGAGCCCGGCTTTACGAAGTAGCTCACATCGGCGATGTGCACGCCCAATTCCCAGGCCGCCGGGCCCTTGGTCTTGCCCTTGGTTTTCTTGGCACGCTTACGTTTGGCTTCCGCACCGGCGTCGAGTTTTTCCAGCGAAATCGCATCGTCGAAGTCGCGCGCATCGTCCGGGTCGATCGTTATGATCGTCCGATCGTCGATCACTTCGCGTTGTTGTGCTTCTGAGTCGACATCGAACTCGCGCGCTAAGCGGCGCGTTTCATCGAGCACTTCTTCCGGGAACGTATCGGGCAAGTGAAACTGTCGGCACACGCTCACCAAATCCACGCCCGGTTCCGAATGCGGCCCCAACCGCTCGACGATCACGCCTTGTGCCGGTTTGTTGCCCTGCGGGTAGCGCGTGATTTCAACCACCACGTGATCTTCCGGCTGAGCCGACTTCGCCCCGGGGTCGCCAATGAAAATCGGCCCGCCCAAAATCTTGCCGTCCGGCTGCACATACCACTGCTCGCCGTCTTTTTGCAACTGGCCGACAAACTGACTGTGACCGCGCTCGACGATCTCCAGCACACTGCCCCCGAAGCTCATCTTGCCATCGCGCTTTCCGCGCCGAAACACACGGCAACGCACCGTATCACCGGTGATCGCCCCGCCGCTTTCGCCTTCGGGAATGTACAAATCGCCGTGAGCCGTATCTTCACTCGGCACGACAAAGCCGAATCCGCGCGGATTGCCGCGATAGGTGCCCACGATCTGATTGCGCGTGTCCGGTAGCGTGATCGCGCTGTGGCTACCCAGCACCACGCGGCCCATGCGCCGCAGCGCATCGACGGCGTCGTGAAAATCGCCCATTTGCCCCTGCGCGATACCCATCGCGCGAGCCAGCTTCTTCGGGCGCATCGGCTGATAGCCCGGTTGTTTCATGTAATCGATAATGCGTTCGGAAAATCTGGTTGGCATATTGCCTCCGTGCTTGCCAGCGCCGGTTGCAGGCGCGAGGATGTATTCATCGACCGGCGTCCGTGCTGGCGAGCGTGTTTGAAAAGTGAAGTGTGGCGGCGCGTGCGCCGCGTTGCAACCTTAAACCTGTTAAAAGGTGCTTAAATCATGGATGACATCATCTCCGATGCCGCCGCATTAGGCAAGAAGATCGCCGAACACCCCAAGATGACGCAATTCGTCGCCGCCGTAAAAGCCGTACAGGAAGACGCCGAAGCCAACGGGCTGCTGAAGGACTATCGCGAATTTTCGCAACAAATCGAAGCCAAGTCGCGCGAAGGCAAGCCCATCGAAGTCGAAGAAAAGCACAAACTCGCCGACCTCGAATCGAAAGTCGCCAAAAACGACAAGATCAAAACCATGATTCGCGGCGAGGCCGACTATCTCGATCTGATGCGCAAGATCAACGACGCCATCGACGCAGCGGCGGCACAGGCGCATCAGTGAGATAAACGTCTAAACGTCGAAACGATGCCCAACTGATTAAATCACGTGATCGCCAATCGTAGGGTGCCGCTGTCCGGACCATCTGGCCAGCAAATCACGCGAACATTCAGAATTAACAAACGACTGATCAACGACGCCGCCGGAGCCGATTCTTGCAACCATACATCAAACATCTAATTATTTGGTCGATTATGAAGCCCACTGCCCTACACGCCGACGCCGACCAATCTAAAATCATTCCCGCCTCTGCCCACCGCCGCTCCGTCGCCTTCGGTCAAAACGGTATGGTCACCGCGGCGCATCCCTTGGCCGTCACCATCGGGCTCGACGTCTTAAAAGCCGGCGGCTCCGCCGTGGACGCGGCCATTGCCGTCAACGCGGCGCTCGGCGTGGTCGAGCCGATGAGCTGCGGGATCGGCGGCGACTTGTTCGCGATTGTTTGGGACGCCAAATCGCAGAAACTCTACGGCCTCAACGCCAGCGGCCCGGCACCGGCGTCGATGACCATCGACAAAATCACGCCCGAACCCGACGGCACCATCCCGCTGCGCTCGCCGCAATCGTGGACCGTGCCGGGTTGTGTTGACGGTTGGACCAGCCTGCATCAGCGCTTCGGCAAATTGCCACTCGCGCGCATTATGCAGCCTTCGATTGATGCCGCACGCAAGGGCGCGATCGTACCGCGCGTGATCGCGGGGTATTGGCAAAACGGCACCAAACTAAAGGACTTACCCGGCTTTGCGGAAGTCTTTTTGCCAAACGGCAAGCCACCATTCGAAGGCGAAGTGTTTAGGAACCCGGCCCTAGCTGCAACCTATCAACGCATCGCGCAACACGGACGCGACGGGTTCTATAGCGGCGAGACGGCCAAGCAGATCGCCGCCCTCGCGCGCCAACACGGCGGATTTATCACCACCGAAGATCTGGCCGTGTTTCGCTCCGAATGGATCGAGCCTATCAGCACCACTTATCGCGGCGTCACGCTCTACGAACTGCCGCCCAACGGTCAAGGCCTCGCCGCCATTCAGATGTTAAACATCCTGGAAAACTTCGATCTAAAGAAACTCGGTCGCGCATCGCCCGATTACTGGCACCTGTTGATCGAGGCCAAGAAGCTCGCCTTCGCCGATCGCGCTCGCTTCTACGCCGACCCCAAGTATACAAACATGCCGATCGCACAACTCGCCTCCAAGCCCTACGCAAAACAGCGCGCCGCGCTGATCGATATGAACCATGCCGCCCAACAAGACCCGCCCGGCGATCCGCGCATCGAGCATGGAGACACGACGTATCTCTGCACCGCCGACGCCGATGGCAACATGGTCTCGCTGATTCAAAGTAACTACTACGGCTTTGGTTCGGGCCACGTCGTCGGCGGTTTCGCTATGCAAAATCGCGGCGCGTTATTCAGTCTCGATCCCCAACATCCCAACGCGCTCAAGCCCGGTAAGCGACCATTCCATACGATTATTCCCGCATTCGCCATGCGCGACGGCAAGCCGTGGCTCGCCTTCGGCGTGATGGGCGGCTCGATGCAACCGCAAGGGCATGCGCAAGTGCTGATCAACCTGCTCGATTTCGAGATGGATCTACAACAAGCCGGCGACGCGGCCCGCTTCAGGCATCTCGGTTCGTCGCAACCCACGGGCACGCAGATGACCGACGGCGGTACTGTGCACATTGAAGCCGCCCTGCCCGCGTCGATTCACAAAGCTTTGGAAGCCAAGGGGCACAAGATCGTGATCGAAGACGCATCCTTCGGCGGGTATCAAGGCATCATGCGCGACCCGCAAACGGGCCACTACGCCGGCGCGACGGAGTCGCGCAAGGATGGAGTCGCATTAGGATATTAGCGATGCGTTAAACCGATAAGGAATTGCCATGACTTTATTTAATAGCAAACGAGTATGATTCATGACCAGTTCTGGAACCAATAACATCTACGACCAGAGACTTGCGCAGTGACCTATTCTGATCCCAAAATGCCCGGAAACGTTACGGAACGAAAACGAATCGAACGGTTTTCGCCCGCACGGTTTCGTAAAGCGCTAAATAACAATTTCGAAGCCCATATTGCTTATGAAATTATCCTCGAAGCGCCGGAGAAGTACGTCGACTTGGGCGAGCTGTTGCTCGGCCAGTTCGACCAGCATGATCTGCGGCGCGCGAATGGGCCAAGGTCAGTGGCAGCGACTGCAGCGGTCCTCCGTCATACAGATGATCTAATGAAATCCGCACTCGCGCGATTTTTTGACCGCGACCAACCCTATAAATATCCGGGTGAGATGTGCGGCCTAATCTACAAGCTTGGTCCCGACTGTCGCCGAGTACGAGCGGGCTGCCTTCAGGAACTTATCGATGGCACCTTTGACGAAGACAAGAACAAAGTGATTGCGTTTGTGATCGCATTGGGCGGCGTTGCCAAAGGCCTCACGACTGCGACCGACCGGCTGATGGAATTGACCTATCACGATAATGCTATCATTCAAGGCAACGCCATAACCTCCCTCGGCGAAATCGCCGCGAGCCCCGACGTCGTAGTGCCGCGCCTTGGCGAATTGCTTGCCACGTTTGAAGAGTTTAACCCCGACGTCGACTATTTTGGCGTATGTTGTCGTGTTGCCGAAGCCCTTAGCGGGTTTGGCCCGAATGCCGCCATAGTTTTGGATACGATCATGAAACATCTGATCACAGATGCTGAACTTCGTTATGCAGAGAAGGAAATTGATAACAGCGTTCTTCACCTACTCGGCCACATCGGCCCCGCCGCCGCGCGCGCATTACCAGAACTTGAAAAACTCAATAATGAAAAAGCAGCCAGACGCCACTGCATCGAACTTGACGAGCTCAACGCCGTCATTGAAGCGATAAAAGGCGAGCCATATCAAACGCCAATCTACTAGCCAAGAAAAAACGCCGATCCCAAAGGATCGGCGTTTTGTTTGGTTAACGAGATTCAGTAACGCCTAACGGCAACCGCTTACGGTCGCAGCGGGCTGTTCAGGCCGAATGCGTTACCGTAGATCAGGTAGGCTTCACCAGCCGACTGACGGCGCTCGTTCGGGGCGACCACGTTGATGAGGTCGGCCTGCGGAGCACCGAGCAGAATATCGACGAAGCCGTCGCCATCGACGTCACCGGCAAGCGATACCGCTTCGATCGGTGCTTCGTCCGGCGTGCTGTCGGCCATGCCGGTGTTCTTGTCGAACGCCGAGACAAAGACGATACCACGTAGGACGCGTTGGCCTTGGTTGTTGCGGCGGTTCAAGTCCTGCGGCAACTGGAAGATGTTGCCGCTGAGCAACTCTTCGTCACCGAAGACCAGATAGGCCACACCCTGTCGGCGCGACTCGGTCGTAACGATGTTGGCACCGGTATCGACCGCCCAACCAGCGTTAGCCGTGTAGGTGCGTCGCAGGAAGGTGATCGTCGGCGTATCAGGCAACGGTGCCGGGAAGTTGTTCCGGGCAACGATCGACGAAACGCCAATCTCTTCCGCATCGAACGACGTCAATACGTCGATCAAGGCACGCTGAGCGGCCTCCGCCGTATCTAACGCCACCGGTACCGGCACGTTACCGTTCGCAACGCCACCGGTAAGGTTGAATTCAAACGTCACGATGATCGGCACCAAGGTAACGCCGTCATCAGCGAGCCGCATGCCGCCGTTAATCGTGACCGTATCACCATCGGATACCGGGCCGAAGAACTCGATCTGCGCTGCCGGCCATTCCTGCCCCGGAGCGGTGATCAAGAGGTCATCGGCGCCATCGCGGTTGAAGTCGCCCGCGTTGTTTACGCCGTGTTGGCCACCTTGACCTGCGATTCGCGTCGTATTACCCGGCGTGCCACCACCAAGACGGGCACCCGCAGAACCACCGACGAAGATACAGCCGGGGAAGTTCTGGCTACCGATGCGCTCCGGACGAATCGAGAGTGCACCGTTCTGGTCGATACCACCGCCGAACAGGATGCCGACAAAGCCGGCGTCGGGCAGCGGATTGAAACCGGGCAAACCGCCTACTGGATCCGTGGAGGAGTTGGTTAGGTCGTAGAATTCGGCACCCACGTAAATGTCGGTGTTTCCGTCGTTGTTGACGTCACCGGCAGCACCCTGCAATCGACCGAATTGGTCGCCGTTATGGCTACCGCGGATTTCAACGCGTTCCGGAATATCGCACGGTCCGTTCGGCGCAACGGGCGTCAGGAACGGCGTACCGAAGATGATGTAAGCCTTACCGTTGTTATCCAACGGAGCCAACTCGGGGCTGCAATCGAGGAATGGATTAACCGGATCGTTATCGTTACCTGGTGCACCCAGTGCAAAGTCCGCCACACCGTCGAGGTTCAGGTCGCCGGCAAAGCGAGCGAAGCCCAATGCGTCGCCGGCCGATTCGCCCTCAATCAACGTGATGGTCGGCGGGCCACATGGCGCACGCGTGGTTTGATCGCTCGTGCAACGGAACGATGGCCACGACATCGGGCGATCATCGCCCGATTCAGCGTCGCCATCGGTCGAGCCGGCGCAGAAGAAGTCTTCGATGATATTGCTGGTGTAGTTTGCACCTTCGTAAACCAGAACGTATCCGGCATCGATGAGCAGACCTTCCATTGCGACGCTCGCTTCCAACAGATCAAAGCTAGAGAATCGCACTGCACAGTCATCGCGAATGTCGATTCGCAACGTACCTGCACTATTGAGCAACAAAGGTCGCGCTGCAGCGGGAAGGGGAACATTCACAGCAAAATTGACTTGGTCACCGATCAAACTACCCGGCGGTAGGAACGGCGCTTCATCTTCGTCAGCAGCGGGCGCGGCTCCGCCCCACAGAAGAACTTCACGTACGGTACCCGGAATAAACTCACCCGATACCGGGTCGGCAAGCCCGACTTGCATCACGGCACCATTCTGAGCGGTTCCAATTACGAGCGCCGCTATGTCTGTCACATTGCCGAACTGAAGACCGAAATCGAAATCGGCCGACAAGCTGGTGACAGCACTGATATCGCCCGGATCATTCGAGTAAGTGCCACCAAGATCGGTCGTCAGGCTGAACGGCGTGGTTTGAAAGAACTCGCCACCACCGGGAGCCGATACGAGCATTTCGATGGTCGATGTTTCGAAGTTGTCATCGTCGAAGTTCGGCATCGCGTCGACCGTATAGCCGTACAGCGACAGCGGATCGTAGATTTGCTCGGGTTGATACCAAGCACCGCGGAAGCGTGCACCCCGCAAGCGCGGTGTATCCGGCTGACCAAAGACGATCTGGTTAGGCAGAATGCGTCCGCCGGCACCCTCGTTAAACGAGCCATCGGTATCCAGCGTCAGCAACATATCGTCAAACGCATCGACATAAACAAGACCCGACGTGTACTGCTCTTCATTCAGCCCGTCTTCATCGCCTTCGTTATCGAAACAGCCGATGGTCGCCCCCGGCACGTCAAGCTCGAAACAGAATCGTCCGTCTTCGGCACCGAAATTCGGCAACGACAACGGGTTCACACTTCGATTCCGCGGCGGACACGCAATACCGAGCGTCTCAAAGATAAACGGATTCAAGCCGGCCTCTATAGAGCCTGTATCAGAAAATACCGGCGGATAAATCGAGTTTGTATTGACGGTCGAATCGTTCGGATAGGCCGTCTTAAACGGTCGATCTTCCAGAGGATTGGCAATCGAGGCGGCGGCAGTCGCCGTTATTGCAAATTCCTCCACGCCGGCCGACGGTCGAACGAACATCAGGAATTGACCGTCGAACATTGATGGTGGCAGCGCCTCGCCAGCTGCGACCGGCAAATTCTCAACCATGTAGTTGAAGGTAGTTACAAAGCAGCCATCCTCTTCGTCCATTCCGCCGCCGCCCATGTTCGACGCCGCAAACTGAGGACCTTGGATCGGAATAACTTGAGACGGGCCGAATTGGTTTTCGAGCTGAATCTCGATCGAGAAATTCACGTCCATCTCGTCCTGACGACAACCCTCGATCGTCAGCGTTAGCGAACCGTAATCGAGAATTCGTTGGTTCGAATCGAGTTCGAAGTCCACGTTGAACGGAATCGCCGCGTTACCACCAGCGGGATCGAACGGAGCCCAGGAATTCGCGGCAATGGTTCCGTCAGACTGCGAGTCGAGCGGGTTGTTCGACAGCCGCTCGACATCCGCTTCCAATGCATCATCTGCACCGCTCGGTCGGAAGATCGTCTCGAAACACGTGATCGGTGCTCGAACTTCTTCGTCAACCTGACACGTGTCGCACGGATCGAGGTCTTCCTCATCGTTCATGTTTGATCCCAACGGGAAGCCGATCAGTAACTCTTCCGTACCGTCAAACGTGATGTCGTCCATACGGGCGACCGACGTAACACCAAACGTAGTGGTGCCTGCACCTTGCATCGCAATCTGATGACCGCGCGTGTTGAAAAACTGTCGATACCGTGGATCGGTGGGAGGGAACGGCACAAACGAACCAATCGTGTTAATGCTGTTCACACCTGCATAGCGACCGGTACCAAACGGCAGAATGCCGACCAAGTTCTGGCTCAAGCGACGCTCGCGACCATAAACCACGGCGACTTCACCGACGCGGGCGTTACCATTCGGACTCGCCGATTCGGAAACGATCGCGAATTCAGCCAAACCGTCACCGTCAACATCACCAAGTGATGCAAACGACGAACCGGTCCGACTTCCCAATGCAGGGTCGATTGGATTGCCGTCAAAACCCTGCCATACAGCACCGGCAATCACGCGACCTAGCTGGCGAATATCAACCACATCGGAAGGTGCGGCCAAAATGCTAACCGTACCGACTGCATAGTCGCTTACCGGTTCTGCTTCGCCATCGCTAATTTCAACGCGCACGAAGTACGGCAACGACCGACCGAACTCATCGGTCTCGCGATTGATCGGAATCTCATTCAAATTGATGGTGATCTCGACATCGACATCCGGATCGGTGACCGGATCGAAATCGGTTGCGTCCAGCAAGATCGGATCGACCACTTCGATCGGCGGATTCGATGCATCGTTATTCGGGTTTCGGTCCGTATCGAAGAAAATGCGGGCCGTCAAAACCTCTTCGCCAATATCAGGATCGTTCGGCGAGAATCGAACCGTCAGGATATCGTTGTTGGTCAAGCCAACGTCCGACGACGGCAACTGAACTTCAACTTCCGGCGGAGCATTCTCTTCACCAACGCCGGGTGCAGTAATCAAAATCGGCTCGCCGTTCGTTACGCGAATCGGAGGATTGCCTTCACCCGTTGCGGAATCAAACGTACCGTCATCGATGGTGCCGAAGATGAAATACGTTCCCGGCGCGACGGCATTGGTCGGCCAGAACGCCGTGCCCGATGCCTCACCCGGCCCGACTGGGAAGTTCACCAAGATCGGCAACATCGTTCCGGTGTCGGGATTGATCGACGTCGACGCAAAGACGCTGACGTTGGCGCGATCTTCCGAGTCTTCACCGGTGAAGTCGATCGTCACCAAGTCGCCTTGCTCCGCCGTCATGTTACCTTCCGGCGTACTCACCGCCGTGATAATTAGACGCGGTGCTCGGTTACCCGGAAGCACATCGGGTATCGTCGGTTCGTCACCCGGCGGCGGGCATTCCATCCCGACCGCCGCGAACATCGATAACGATGCACAGAGCGCAAAAGACATCAGCTTCGAATAAGTCATTCGACGTTTCATTGTTAGATATTCCTCCGACGCGGATTCTGCCGTGTAGGGCAACGGCGATTGCGTCTAAAGCGTGGAGTATCGGTAGGTTTTCCCCCGTGCTCATCCTATCCGCGACGCAACGCGCGGGTCAAGCAATGCACGGATTCCCAAGTCCGGCTCTCCACAGGACTTTCGGTCGCTAAGTCTATTCCAGTCCGGAAACAACGGTCCATTTTGCTGGGCCGCATCATTCCGGACGCTCGATTCGGCATTTCCCGCGACCGAGAACCTCGGCCGGGTGTCTGACTCCAAATATATCCGTCGCCATGTGTCGCCTTTATGGCTCCCATAGGCATTGGACAATTGCAGTTATAATGAGGAGCCCGAAAAGCACGCATTCGCCGACCATCGAAATTGTGAGACGACCTTTGGCACACGACGCACTACGCAAAAAAATCAGCGAACAAATCCTGCCATTTGTGGAGCAGCCCGCGCAGTACATTGGCGGCGAGATCAATCAACTGCCGCAACCGGGCGACTGGGAAGCCGCCGAGGTCAAAGTAGCCGTCGCATTTCCGGACGCTTACACGATCGGCATGTCTCACCTCGGTTCGCAGATCATCTACTGGCTCTGCAACCATACGCCGGGCGTGTGTGCCGAACGGGTCTATTCACCTTGGGTGGATGCCGAAGCTATTATGCGGCGCAACCGAATCCCGCTCTTCACGTGGGATAACCGTCGCCCAGCCGGCGACGCCGATTTGTTCGCCGTGTCGCTGCAATACGAACTCGGCTTCACCAACTTACTTCAGCTATTGGACTTGGCCGGCATCCCGTTGCGTACTGCCGACCGCGATGACTCGCATCCGCTCGTCATTGCAGGCGGACCGCAAGCGGACAACCCCGAGCCCGTCGCCGATTTTGTCGATCTGGTCGTGATCGGCGATGGCGAAGCCTCGATGGCCGCCATCTTGGAAAAATACAAAGACATGAAGCGCAACGGCGTGCGCCGACGAGACACGATCGCCCATTTCGCCCGTGCGTTCCCGTGGATTTACGCACCATCGCTTTACGACGTTTCTTACGACGCCGACAGAACCATCGCTAATGTCACGCCGCGCATCGACGGGCTGCCCGATGAAATCGAGCGTTGCCAGACGCTCGATTTCGAACACGCACCCTTTCCGACCAAGCCCTTGGTACCGTTTATCGACACCGTGCACGACCGCATGGCCGTCGAAGTTATGCGCGGCTGCCCGCAGCGTTGTCGCTTTTGCCATGCCGGTTATACCAAGCGTCCCGTCGGCGTCCGATCGGTCGAAAAAATACTGGAAATCGCGGAAGAACAGTTCTGGTCCACCGGTCAAACCGAACTTGGATTGTTAAGCCTATCCACGGCCGATTACCCGCATCTGAAAGAACTCGCCGGGCGAATTAACGAGCAATTCTCAGACCGCATGGTGAGTATCTCCATGCCATCGTTACGCGTGGACAAGATGCTGCAAAACATCCCGTGGATGGCCAATTCGGTTCGCAAAAGCGGCTTGACCATTGCCGTCGAAGCCGCACGCGATGTCATGCGGCAAGCCATTCGCAAGAAAGTGACGGATGGCAATCTGCTCGACGGCATCACTGAGGTATACAAGGCCGGTTGGCGGCGTTTGAAGTGCTACTTCATGGTCGGCTTCCCCGGCGAATCATGGGAAGACGTCGAATGCATCCACGACGTCTCGGTCGATATGGCCGATGCCCGCAAGAAGCTCGGCAAAGGCCCCGGCAAGGTCAACGCGAGCGTGAGCTGGCTCGTGCCCAAGCCATACACGCCCTTCCAATGGGCAGCCCAACCGCGCGTGGAATATTTCAAGGAAGCTCGCAGCCGTCTCGCCACGCGGGTCCGAGAAGGCCGACACCCGACCGTCGCGATTAAGACTCACGACCCGCAACGCTCTATTCTCGAGGCCGTTTTGTCGCGCGGCGACCGACGCCTTGGGTCAACGATCATGGCGGCGTACCACGCCGGTGCCCGATTCGACGGCTGGGATGAGCAGTTTAATTATCAGACGTGGCGCATCGCATTCGAGCAAACCGGGATCGATCCGGACTGGTATGCCCACCGCGAACGCAGCTTTGGCGAGGTTTTGCCGTGGGATCACATCCGCTCCGGCCCGCGTCGGGGCTACCTCGAAGATCAATATTCGGACACTTACGTCAAACTCGGTCGTTCCCAGCCGACGGCGGGCGTCATATCGCTCCCACTCTTGGCCAGATAAAAAAGGGACCACCTCGCATGTTGACTGCAATCGATCCGGCCGCCTAGGTACTTATAACTGAATTGATGAATTCGCCCGGAACCTTTGAGGACGGGCGGGGAGCCGTGGTATAATCGAGCGACGCCTGTTCTCTTGAGGGGGGATTTCCCGGTTGGACAGGTGGGAATGCCTACCATAGTTTCAGAGCAGCGGCGCGCCATCTCCGTATCCAGATGCGGTTTGGTGCCCGTGATTTGCCCAAATCATCCCTTTCGGCGCTCTGCGCACGAGTCGTAGGGCCAGCTTGGGTAAAATCATGCCCGGAGTCGAGATGTTCACAGGCACAGCTAAACGAACTGTCGCGTAATTCGACAGGTGTTTTCGTGGCCTTAAATTAAACCGGCCACCGCGTGCCAGCGAACTTATCTTCCCGATGCAACGCTCAACGCTAACGTCACTTGAGTCACTTGATATGCCTGTTACTTCGTGTCGGATGCGAATGATTCCCCGACACCTGAATAATCTGCGACGCAAGCAGCATCGATCCCGATGGAGGACGGATGTAATGGATTTCACAATGAATCAGTCGAGAACTCGTCGAACGCTCATCGCGCTAACGGCAATGGCCGCCGTATCGTTGAGCTTTTTCGCACAACGAAGCGAGGCGCAAGAACGCAAGTTCGTCGTCATGCTCGCCAATCCGATCAAGTCGCTCCGAAGTGCGACCGGTGACGGCGAACCGCTTCCGGTGCTGCCGAACCCGCAAGGCGCTCGAAATCATTACTTTGATTTCCGCCAAATCGACGAGATCGATTCATTCGCAGAATACTGGCACGAAATCAGTTACGGCCAAGTAAACGTCAGCGGTGATGTTTACGGTTGGGCAGATGTTCCGTGGCCAGTGCTTCCGTTGGGTGATTTTGAGGTCGATGAGGACGCCACCTCAATTGGCGGATTGGTGCTTCCGTTTGCAGACCTCAATAACAATGGTCGCTATGACGAATTCATGGGAGAAGCCGTACCGGCTGCTCAGAATCAGCTTATGTTGATCGACTACAACGGCGACCTTCCAGGTACCGGAACGCCGGGATTTCCACCGACGCTGGATGTCCCAACGCCCGGCTTGGTGGATTTCGACGCTCAGATGAATCCGGTATGGACGCCCGGTGAGCGCTTCCGCGATCTTGACGGCGACGGTCGATACGATGCGCTGCTCGAAAGCACGATGGACGGCTGGGATGTCGATGCGACGGCAACGCCTTTTGGGCAGCCTTGTTTCCGTAATGGGATTATATCCGGTGGCGAAGTGTGCGAACCAGAAAGCGCGGAGTTCGCACCGCAAGATGGTGCGTTAGGCGATGCCGATGGTGAATGGGATTTCCCGGAACCCTTCGAAGACTTCTTGACAATCTATAATGCCGCCGCAACCACGCCGGACGGACGCTGGATTCGCCTCGATCCGAGCTATCGCAATCCTGTTGTCGATGATCCGATGACACCCGACCTCGATGTTGGTTCGCGCGAGTGGGCGCTCGATTACATCATGCGCAACTACCCGGGTACATTGGGCGACCCTGTGGTTGACGATACCACCGCTGACGGCATGCCTGCCGTAGACGCCAACATGAACGGCATCATCGATGGTGATGAAAGCGACGGCTTGCCCGACAATATCGACATCGACCCGACCAGCCCCACCTTCATGCAGGGAATTCCGTCGCCGCAAGGCGCACCGCCCCCGTCCGGCTTCCTAGGTCGATTTGGTAACTTCCGCTATGACGGTCCCGATGCGTGGATCAATAACGACGAGATTGAATCGGTCAAACTTGTTCAGGTTCCCGGCGATGCGGCATTCCGCGGTGCGGGTGGTCTTCGCACGCCACCGCCGGACGGCGGTTTGGTCAGCAATCCGGGCGCTGTCGATATCGAATATCTTCAAGCCAGTGTGATTGGCGGTGGTCAGTATCCGGTTTGGGATTACATCGCCTGGTGGGAAAACTATTGGGTTGAAAAACATATCCTTGCCGGTGTAGGCGCAGCCGATATTCCAGAACCGCCTGCACCGCCGGCATGGCCGCCCAGCGTACAAATGGGTAATCCCATCCCCAATATTCCGAATATTGTGGAATACAACCCGGAAGATCCTTCGTTCGGCCCGTTGCCGAACCCAAATGATATCAAGACGTTCGCGCCCAATGTCGGTGGCACGACTGCGCGCACCGGACAGCGTTGCTTCGACATGACGCTCACCGAACCTACTGAACGCCCCGACCCCGACGATTTGATGGGCCGCTGCTGTATTCCCGGCGAGCCGCCGTTGGGCGACCCGACTTGCCAGTCAAGCACCTTAGAAGATTGTGAAGACATGGGTGGCTCTTGGCGCGGTTCCGATATGAATTGCGACGATCCGTGTACGGCTGCGGAATCCACGATGGACTCTGTCATGGAACCGCCGATGTGCAGTCAGGGGCTAGACAACGCCAATGTGCCCGGCGGCCTTCCGATGCCGGGGGCAGGCTTTGTAGAAATGGCGTTTTGCCCTGACAACACCACGCCTCCAGAACCTGATGATTTCGATTTTGCCGCCAGCTTGGAAGGTGATTGCACCGAATCGCCGTGCCACAATCAACTGGTATTGTGCGTTGACCGCCACTCGTTCGGTGATGGTAGCGTCGATGGCCGCAATAGCGGCGCCCCTTCCAATCCGTTGGGCGAAGATGTCCTTCCAGACCTGTTGACGGGTGACGGCGGCGACGACATGCCGATCACCTACGATGGCCCCAGCGAATGGCAAGACTTGCCTTCGTCGATTTACCACGCACGCACCCTCGGCGGTAGCACCTACGGTGGCGACCTGCGCTTTGGTGAAATCACGTCAACCGCCAACAATTTGTACACCGGCGAAGATATCGGCGGTGGCGATCCAGGTGGTGCCGGCGGTCCTGATGGCATCCTACCGGCCGCAGGTCCGGGCTCGTTCAACATTCACGGCACCAACGGCTTCGACGGTGGTAACCAAGTCACCATCGAATGGTTGGCTTCGGTGAATTTGCCGGCGACCACACCAATGAATGTCATGCCACGCGACTGGAACATGGACGGTCTGATCGACCTCGGTGAAGTTCGCAACGCGGAAACCGAAAACTATGCGATCGACCTCGATCCCGGTACGCCGAACGACGGTGGTGGCGGTAGTAATTATCCGTTCAGCCGCGCTCGCCTTACGGAAGACACGGTTGAAGCGCTAGACCGCACGGTCGACTGGGATAGCCACGTCACACCGGTTGCACAACGCTTGCAGCGATTGTTCGAAGGATTGGGTGCCGTCGAAACAGATACCGGCACGATCATTCTTGCTTCCGAACCCGGCAATGAATCGCTTGTCACGCAGGATGTCCTTGCGGGCGGTGGCGGCGCCCTTCTCGATGAAGGCTTGCCAAATGTCTTCGGTTTGACCGTCGGTGCTGATAATCTGATCTTCGGTGTGAATGTCGAAACCGACGAATTGCTTGAAATCGATTTCAGCGGTTTTGAACCCACGATCACGCCGGTCTTCGACGTAACCGCAGACGACGTTCGCGGTTTGGCGTTCGATCCCGGTACGGGCTTGATTCTCGGTTCGGACATTTCGACCGACACGATCATCACGATCGATTTGGCTGGCAATGCAGAAAATACCTTGGCAGGTCCGCTCGGTTTCACCAACGTTCAAGGTCTTGCCTTCGATACCGATCAAGGCATCCTCTTTGGTGTCGCCGGTGCAGGTGGTAGCCAAGTACTGATCTCGATTGATACCACGACTGGTGTCGGCACGGAAGTCGGTCCGTTGGATCTAATCGGCAGCGACGTTCGCGGCCTGACCTATGATCCGGGACGGCAACAACTGATCGGTAGCGACATCAATGACGGTGGTCGCCTCGTCCTGATCGACAAGATGACCGGCAAGGCGGAATACTTCATCCGCAACTTCCTCTTCTCGACGGTTTTGATCCCGCCAGGCTTATACCAAGACGGGCTGGCACCGGGTGGTCGCGGCCTGTTCCAGTTGCCTGCACCGGGCATGGACTTACCGATCAACATTCTTGAGTCGACTGAGAATCCCCTATCGCCGATCCTTTTCTCCGACTTTACGACGGGCTTGGGTCAGAGCGGCGAAGTGGGTGTCGTTGCGGATACAGAAACGTTCGGTAAGGAATTGATGGCACACGAGTTCCTGCACGTCTGGGAAGGCTATCCCGACCTATACGACTATGACGTCTATATCAACGGCATCTCGAACGAAGCCGTCGGTATCTGGGACATCATGTCCGGCGGATTCGTCCATCCTTCTCCGTTCTTGAAAGAAATTGGTGAGGGTATCTCTCGACTCGGTACCGACCACGAACCGTGGATCGAAGTCACCAACCTGCGCGAAGTCCTGCAACCGTTCGAGCCTCAGCAGATTCCCGTTCCCGACTTTGCGTTCAACGCGGACGATTCGGCGTTCTATTACCAGAACCCGTCTGTACCTGCCGAGCGGTTCTACTTCTGGCGATTGACGCGCGTCGATCCACCGTCGCCCTTCCGCATCAATTTCTCGCGCATCTTGCCGGGCGACGGTCTGATGATTATGCACACCGACTTCACCGAGCAGGGCTTCCCTTCGCCGCTGGGGTTGGAAGGCAATTCCGAAGGCTTCCCGCTACAACAGCGCCTCGGCTCGCACTCCGCTTATCAAGTCGTTCAAGCGGACGGTCTGAGTAACCTCGAGCAGAACAACGGTGACGGGGGCGACCCATTCCCGGGTGCCTCCGGCCTCACCCGTTGGAATGATATCGATACCACCCCGAGCGCTCGTTGGTACAGTACCGGTTCGGCCGGCCTCAGCGGGATTGCGATCGAGGATATCGAAACGTTCGCGAATGAGTCGCTCGTTACGTTCACGTGGCGACCACGCGTCATCCCGACCGTTGAAATTACGGCACCTCCCGGTGGTATCGCGTTTGATGATCCGCCGCGCTATCGCCTTGAATTCACCGCCTTCGACTTGTTCGGCGGCACGCGTTACCAGTTCTTCGTGGACGACGATAACGAAGGCTACGATGGCAACGGCGATCTAGCCCCGATTAAGACCAAGGCCCCTGCTGTGGGCGGCGTTTCGCGCGACTTCGTTGAGATCGACCTGTCGCAACTTAACGATGGCGACTACTTCTTCTACGCCAAAGCAATTCCGGCCCCCGGTCAGGACGGGGTCGTCGATCCGCTGTTCTCCGATACGTTCGTGGACAGCAACAATCGCGGTCGCGGAACGGTTGACGACAAAGTTGTCGATCAAGCCACGGCGCTTCAGGAGCTTTGGACACTCACGTGTGTTGATGACTCGATTCCGGGTGCAGAAACCTGGGAAGTTGAAGGGCAGCACTCTGGTGTGCAGGCGAACTTGGCAACGACCGGCGTAAACTACTCGTCGGATGACAACGAAGTATCGTTCACGATCAACTCAAGCGCTATCGTCGGCACAGATGCCACCGTTTCGAATACGGATGGCGTCTTCATGCTCGAACTTGACCCGGGCGATACGAACCGTTTCGTCGCCGTTTCGTTCAAGCGTGGCGACTTGGTGCGAATCGTGTCCGGTCCGAATCCCGGCTTCTACGAAGTGCTGTCGGTACCGAGCGCAACCACGCTCATCCTTGCTGAAGACCCGGGCAGTGGTTCAGGTGTTGAATATCGCGTCCACAGTTTCTTTGACGACGATGCCGCCATTCCGGATCAATTCCGATTCCTAACTGCCGGTTTCTCGACCTACAGCTTCCCGATCAGCATCTTGGGTGGCCAAGTTGCGATCCAGTTGTTCCCGCAGGTGGAAGTCACGTTCCCGGACGGTGTCGATGGCAACCAATCCAATCCTGGAAACCGCGTTCCGCTGAACGTTAACTTCGATGCGTCGGAAACGCGCGACGAATCAGGTCTGCCGAATCCGGGCCTCACGTTCAACTGGAACTTTGGTGACGGTGGTTCCGCCACTGGTGACGTTGTGAATCACACCTTTGTCACCCCGGGCATGTTTACCGTCACGTTGACGGTCCTGAATCCGGACACCGGCGTCTCTGGCTCCGAAACGATCGACATTACGGTGAATCCGCCTGATGACGATGGTGACGGTGTTGACGACGACGTCGACAACTGTCCGGGCATTCCGAACCCGTTGGTGGGCGGCGTACAGCCGAACAGTGACGGCGACAGCCTTGGCGATGCTTGCGATAACTGTCCGTTCATCACGAACATCAATCAGGCCGACTTCGACAACGACGATATTGGTGATGTCTGCGACCCGGATGTGGACGGTGACGGTATCGACGAAGACGGTGACGGCAGCGGCACGCCGGGTGACAACCCCTGTGTCGGCGGCAATACCGTCAACTGTGACGATAACTGTGCCGGCGTGCCCAACCCATCGCAATCGGATATCGACTCTGACGGTGTTGCGGATGCCTGCGATAACTGTCCGGACGACGCCAACTCCGATCAGATGAATTCCGATGCGGATGACTTTGGCGATGTGTGCGACAACTGTCCGAACATCACCAACATCGATCAGGCTGATTCCGATGCTGATGGCGTCGGAAACGTCTGCGACGCGTGCCCCGATGTTTTCAATCCGGTTGTGGTCGATAGTGATGGTGACGGCACACCCGACCCGTGCGACAACTGTCCAACGATTGCCAACGTAAATCAGAACGATTTCGATGGCGACGGCGTCGGCGATGTCTGCGATGGCTGCCCGACCGATCCGGGCAAGGTGCTTCCGGGCGTCTGCGGTTGTGGTACCTCCGATCGCGATGGCGACGGTGACGGCGTTCCGGACTGTACGGTGTTCAATCCGCCGGCCGGCGACGACGACGGTGACGGCGTTCCGAACAATGCGGACGGTTGTCCGTTTGATCCGAACAAGACGTTGCCGGGTCAGTGCGGTTGTAACCTGCCGGATGTCGATAGCGATGGCGATGGTGTCGCCGATTGTGTCGATAACTGTCCGACGCTGGCCAACCCCGATCAGGCCGATGCCGATGGCGATGGCTTGGGCGATACGTGCGATCCGGAACCGGGTACGCCCGGCACGCCAACGCCGGGCCCGAATCCGATGCCACCGGGCGGCATGATGTGTCCGTTCTTCGGCGGTGTATCGGCCATGCCGTTCACGTTGCTCGGCATCATGATGATGCGACGCCGTCGCAAAGCGGTTCGCCGCTAAGCGAAACGCCGAGCAAGCATTCCAGCTCGCTCGGCACAACATCTCGTAAACAAACAAAAGCCCCGGTCATGCCTGACCGGGGCTTTTTTCGTTAGATCGAAAAGGCCGATTTGAGATGAATGGTTAAAACGAGCATGTTTGCGCTGCTCGTTTTGACGCATACTTTTTATAGCAAGCGTATCGCTGACGTAGCGTTGAGATGCGATGCGCGAAAACCAACGCCAAAGGCGTTGCGCCAGTAGCCCAAGGTTGATGCGCAGCAGCTACCCTGGGTTAGGTTGCCAGCTCAAGACTTCTAACGCTGAAGGCGTTGCGGCATGCCGTTCGGGGACGGAACTCCTTCAGAGTTCAATGATGTTTATTCAACCATATCCTGGGGTAGCCGCTTCGCGTCAACCCCAGGCTATTGAAACAACGCCTTTGGCGTAGAAAACGAAGGAAAAACATAGCCGTGAACGCACCAATCCGAAGGATAAAATCGTGCCTGAACTCGTCGACAAAATCTCCAATCCGCTACATTTGAATTCGGTACGCTCTAGCCGTCGATGCAAATAGACGTTACACGTTAAGTGGCCCTATTCAATACCCTGATCGGCCAGCCAGCGTTCCGCGTCGATCGCCGCCTTGCAGCCCATCCCCGCAGCCGTAATCGCCTGCCGGTAGGTGCTATCCACCACATCGCCAGCCGCGAAGCAGCCTTCAATCTTTGTGGTCGAGCGGTATTGATCGTCAAGAACGAGATAGCCCTTGTCATCTGTATCGAGCTGACCGTTCAGGAAGCCAGTGATCGGTGTATGGCCAATGGCGATGAACAAGCCGTTAACGGCCAGGTCCGATGCTTCGTTGGTCTTGTTGTTTTGAATCTTCACGCCAGTGATGACGTCGTCACCGATCACGTCGGCAACTTCCGAATCCCAGACCATCTCGATTTTTTTATTGTTGAGCGCTCGGTCGGCCATGATTTTGCTGGCCCGCAATTCGTCGCGACGGTGAATCATGTACACCTTCGAGGCAAATTTCGTTAGGTAGGTGGCTTCTTCAACTGCCGAATCACCACCGCCGACCACAGCGAGCGGCTTGTCGCGAAACATCGGCAACGCACCATCGCACACGGCACAAGCGCTCACACCACCACCGGATTGCGCTAATCGCTGCTCGTTTTCGAGGCCGAGCCAATTGGCCTTGGCCCCCGTGGCGATGATCACGGCGTGGGCCTTCACTTCAAAGTCTTTGTCGCCTTTGACGACGAAGGGGCGTTGCGACAAATCCACCGACGCCACGTTTTGGAAGGTGGCGCTCCAGAGCGGCGTCTTTTTATCCAATTCGTCGCCATTCTTAACGCCGTTATCCGTCACGGCACGCGTGCCGAAGCGAAATGCCTGCGCGGCGAACAATTGCATCATGTCCGGGCCGGTCACGCCTTCGGGAAAGCCGGGATAATTCTCCACGTCGGTCGTCAGCATCAACTGGCCGCCCGGCATCAAATCTTTGCCGGTCGCTCGACCGGGAAACACCAGCGGATTGAGATTGGCCCGCGCGGCGTATATGGCGGCCGTCCAACCGGCCGGGCCGGACCCGATGATGACTACTTTTTCCACGTCGGACATGTTCTTGCGCCCCTTACTCGCTGTCGACACGCCCTAATGCGCGTCGCAAGTTTGATGATAGGCCGCTGCCGCTCATGCGTCGACAACAGGGCGACGCATCCGGCCATTTGTTAAGCACGTCGCAGCCCAACATTGCCAGATTGCGAGGGTGTTTCTAGCATACCAGCCATGGTTCATGGAAGACGCCCACTGCCGTATCGACTTCGTTCGCAATGTTTATTCTGGTGGTTGCCCGCGCTGTTGCTGCCGCTCGGATGCAGCGAATCGAAAAGCATTTTCACCTCGCCCTCCGAGCCGGTCGACACGACGGAAGCCGACTGGACCTACGGTCGGACCACGGGCCGCAAGATTTCGTCGCCGAATTACGTGTTGTACACCACCTGCACGCGCGACCAGTTCGTGAGGGCGTTACCGCGATTTCTGGAAAGCTGCTTCGACGAATACCAGAAGTTGCTGCCCACTTCCAACCCTCCCAGCCAACCGCTCGATACATACCTGTTTTGTTCGCGGAGCGATTGGGAACGCTTCACCAAGGAATTCTCACCGGCGCGTTTCGCCACGTACAAACGGATCCGACGCGGCGGCTACTCCGAGCGCGGCATAACCGTCTCGCACTACTCATCGCAGCGCGGCACGCTGTCGATCCTCGCCCACGAAGGTCTGCACCAATATCTCGAAGTGACCGGCCGCAGTCGCATTCCGGCGTGGATCAACGAAGGATTGGCGTGTTATTTCGAATCGTTTGACTTCGTCGATGGCGTTCCACAATTCGACCCGCGCCGCAATACGCTTCGTTCCCCTTTTCTTCGCGAAGCTTTGGTTCGCGACGCGCTAATTCCGCTGCGCGACATTCTTGAAACCAACGCCGGAGCCGCCGTCCACGGCGATACCAATCACGTGCGTAGCTACTACGCGCAGGAATGGTCGCTCGTGTTGTTTCTTCTCGACGACAGCGCTCCGAGCAAATATCGAGTTGGCTTTCGTGACCTACTAAACGACCTAGGCAGTAACGACCTGCGCACCCGCGCCGAAGCCGTTATGAACGCCAACCGGGTGAGCGGGCAACCGCAGGTCAGCCCCGGTGAGGCAGTGTTTCGAGCTTATGTGACCGACGACCTCGATCAGTTCGAGGCTGACTATCGTGCATTCCTACTCGACCTGTTGAGGCTCAATGGCTAAGAAAAAAACGCGCCGACAACCACGGCGCGGCAGCACCCGCAATACCACGATCGCGCAACCGCAGATCGACGACACGTATCGCTCGCCGTTGGTCACGCGCAATGCCTCGCGCGCGATGGCGTCCCTATTTTCACCGACGCGACGCGCCTATACGTGGCGCACCATCTGGCTGGCGTTGGCGGAAGCCCAACACGAGATGGGCTTGCCGATTACGACAACGCAGTTGCGCCAACTCAAATCGCAAATCGGCAACATCGATCTGGCTGCCGTCGCGGCTCACGAGAAAAAACTTCGTCACGACGTCATGGCGCACTTGCACGCCTACGGCGATTTGGCCCCGAAGGCGCGCGGCATATTGCACCTCGGCGCAACCAGTATGGACGTTGTCGACAATGCCGATTTGATCATCATGCGCGACGCGCTGCGTATCGTTCAACAGTGGTTGATCACAGTGGTCGACGCGTTAGCTGATCGCGCCAAACAGCTGCGCAAGATGCCGTGCCTCGGCTTTACGCATTATCAACCCGCCCAACTTACGACCGTCGGCAAGCGCGTGAGCCTTTGGTGTTGGGACTTCGCGCGCGATTTGCAGCGTGTTGATGAACTGCTCGATCAACTGCGCTTTCGCGGCATTCGCGGCGCGACGGGTACGCAAGCGAGCTTTCTAAAACTCTTCGACGGTAACGCGACCAAAGTATTTGAACTCGAAAAGCGCGTCGCACGTAAGCTGGGCTTTCAACAATGCGAGCCCGTGACCGGTCAAACGTATTCGCGGAAAGTCGATGCCGACGTGCTGTCGGCGCTCGCAAACATCGCCGCCGGCTCGCATAAGCTGGCCAACGATTTGCGCCTGCTTGCGAATCTAAAGGAAATGGAAGAACCATTCGGTAAGTCGCAGATCGGCAGCTCGGCCATGGCCTATAAGCGCAACCCGATGTTGTGCGAACGCGCGACGGGCTTGGCCCGATTCCTCATGTCGCTCACCCAATCGGCCTATCAAAATGCCGCCGAACAATGGCTCGAACGCACGCTCGATGATTCGAGCAATAAGCGTCTCCTCATTCCCGAAGCCTTCCTCGCGACCGATGGCATTCTGCAGATCATGACGCGCGTCGCGCGCGGCTTCGTCGTGTACCCAGAGATTATGAAAGCTCGTATCGACGCCGAGCTGCCGTTTATGGTAACCGAAGACATTCTGATGGAAGCCACTGCCGCGGGCGGTGACCGACAGGAATTGCACGAACGCATCCGCGTTCACTCGCAAGCCGCCGCGCAAGAAGTCAAAACCCACGGCCGCCGCAATGACTTACTCGACCGACTCGCAAGCGATTCGGCCTTTGCCGGAATTGATCTGACAGGCGTCTTGAAACACGAGCGTTACGTCGGCCTGGCACCGCAACAAGTGACCGCATTCCTCAAAGACATTATCGCGCCGCTCAAACGCAAGCACCGCAATACGCCGCGGCGCGATCCGGAGATAAACGTATGAGCATCAGCAAAGCCGAGTTGGCCGAACAAATCCGCGCCGCCAGTTATCTCGAAGGCGAGTTCACACTGCGCAGCGGTCGCAAAAGCAGCTTCTATGTTGACAAATATCTATTTGAAACGCAGCCCCGTATTTTGGCCGAGGTCGGTCGCCGCTTAGCGGAATTCATCACGCCCGACACCAAGCGCATCGCCGGTGCCGAACTGGGCGGTGTGTCGCTGGCCGCCGCGACGGCGATGGCAGGCGACTTACCCTTCATCATCGTACGCAATCAAAAGAAAGACTACGGCACGTCGAAGCCATTTGAGGGTGCACTTGAAGTGGGCGATTCCGTGCTGCTGGTGGAAGACATCGCAACGACGGGTGGTCAGGTGTTGGAAGCGGCCAAGGCGATTGCCGAAGCGGGCGGCACAGTCGAAAAAATCGTCGCCGTCGTCGACCGTCTAGAGGGGGCCCGAGAAAATATCGAACAAGCGGGCTATGCGTTCGACGCACTGCTTGACGCTCGCGATCTGCGTCTACCAATTAGCGCGTAGGCCCGTCCGAAAAACAACGGGCGAAATTCCGATCTCGACAATCTTAATATCTCATCTCTCAACCGGTCAGACACTGCCGCCGAATACATTTGTGTTCAGACGCACACCCGGCGCGCGGTCCGCTGCGCCGATTTGAGAGAAGGATCGGTCATATTATGGGTTCACTCGATCATCCGCCCAACGGAACTCGCCAGGCCCGCTCCAAAATCGAATCGCTCCTCGATCGGCTCGACGCATCTGAAGATGAAAGCGCTCAAGCATTGCGCAGCAGCGAACGCCACGTGTTTCGTCATCACCAGTGCAGGCTGGGGCTGATGAAGGATTTCGAGAGTGCTTCCCGAGCAAAGATCTTACACGTGACCATTCGCAACCTTAGCGAAGGCGGAATCTCGTGCCTACACGCCGGCTTCCTTCATAAGAATGCACGCTGCTTCGTGGAACTCCCAAACCTTAATGGCGAACACGTGCGTATTATCGGCACAGTCCGACGTTGTGAGTATCTTGCCGATGGCATGCATGAAGTCGGAATTCAATTTGAAGAGCCCATCGCGATCGATGACCACATTCGATTGATGCAAGCGTTGCGGATTCTCGTCGTCGATGATGACGCGGCCGCACGGCGTTTGGCGATGCACCATCTCAATAGCATCAACGCAACCATTCATGAGGCGGAAAACGGAAAGGCCGCCGTCGATTGCGTCAACTCGCAACCTATCGACCTAATCTTGATGGATCTGGACATGCCCGAGTTAAACGGGATCGAAGCCATACGGCAGATTCGTGCAGCAGATTTTTCGGGCAAAATCGCCGCCGTAACAGCCGCCATGAATCCTGCGGAGCACGAATACTGCCTCTTGGCAGGCGCGGACACGATTGTCAGAAAGCCGTTTATTAAGCTAAGTTTCGACGCGTTGTTGGCCGCGCTTAATCGGCCTCCTGTCATGAGTGATTACATCACCGACCCGAAATTGAACGATCGAATTCGCGCGTTCATCGGGCGTACGCCGCGCATCGTTCGCCATTTGCAGGAACTGTTTATCTCCGACGCAAAAAAGACGGGCACGTTCGCCAAGTTGGTGAAGGCTATCGAACACGATGCCGCCGCCAACGGCTTTAGCCAACTATCCGAAACTGCAGGGCATCTTTATTCAATCCTTTCTTACAATCTCGACAAAAACGCCGTTACAAAAGGCCTAATCGAGACGCTAAACGCTTGCTTGTTTGTTTGGATGAGCGGAAGAAGAATCGCCTTGCTACCAGAAACGCCTTTACCGGCGCCGGTTCATGTTTCGCACAATGCGCAGCCCGCCGCCGTGCAGTCCCCGCCAAATGCGTAACAAAAGAGACGACGAAACGAAATCGACTTGGCATGACGACGCGAGATGTGAGCCGCCAAAACGTGAATACTATGGTTTTTCTAAACCTTAAGCCGCGCAACGAATCGAATTAACCCTAACGTCAATGCGTCAGCGCTTCGGCCTCGACCAGATTCAACTCGTGTAGTGCCAAGAGCGCCGCCTTCTGCTCGGCTTCTTTTTTGCTCGGCCCCCATGCGCCGGCGAACCGTCGATGGCCGACGCGCACGGCAACCTCAAAGCACTTGCTATGGTCGGGCCCTTTTTCGTCGAGCAGTTCGTACGTCGGCGTATAGCCCAACTCTTTCTGGCTGTATTGCTGTAACTGCGATTTGAAGTTGTGCTTGTGCTCGCTGATGGCGGCGCTTTCGATGTGCGGCACGACCAATTCGAGAATAAATTCGCTGGCGCGCTCCACGCCCTGGTCGAGCGCAATCGCGGCGACCAACGCTTCGAAGACGGCGGCCATCACCGACGTCGGCAAGCGCGAACGTCCCGAAATACCGTTGCCGAGAAAGAGGCATTCGGCCATGCCCAAGTCTTCGGATATCTTGGCGCAGGTCTTACCCGACACGACGGCGGACTTGATCTTGGTGAGTTCACCCTCGAGATAGTCTGGATAATGGTCGTACAAATATCGACAAACGACCATACCGAGGATAGAGTCGCCAAGGAACTCAAGCCGTTCGTTGCTTTCCAGCCGCGAATTGGCAATAGAGGCGTGGGTGAGCGCCGATTCAAGCAATGCAACATCCTTGAATCGAATGCCGATTGCCTGTTGGCAACGTTCGAGCGCTTCTTCGCGCATACCGTGTACCTGATTGTCGCAGAGTTTCGAATCAGGCGGTTGGCGAAGGCCGCTCGAGACTTCCGAGTTCAGTTCGAGAGCGGACTTTGGCAGCAGCCTGCGGGACGGGCGGAATGCGGAACCATTCCTGAACACCCAACCCTCTTTAAATAGTACCTTCGGCCCAAAACAGGGTCAACTTTTTGTAAACCTTAGCCAGCACATGACCACACCAACATCTGCCTCCATCACCGATTTACCGTACCTGACGCCCGATATCCCCGGCGTGTCGGCCACCATCAAGCGATCTTACGAAGATTTTATCGTCGAAGAGGTGCCGGCATACGAGCCCAGCGGCGAAGGCACACACGTGTATTTTCGTATCGAGAAGCGCGGGCTATCCACGATGCGGGCCGTGCAGGATATCGCCAAGGCCCTCGGCGTCGGGCCGCGACATATCGGCCTTGCCGGCATGAAAGACGCACGCGGCGTGACAGTGCAAACGCTCAGCCTCGAACATGCCGATGCCGAGCGGATCAAGAAGCTCGAGATTCCGCGCATCGCCATCCTCAATGTCAGCCATCACACGAACAAACTCAAAGTCGGCCATCTGCGTGGCAACCACTTCACGATTCGCATGCGCGATGTCGATCCGGATCGGCTGGACGATGTGCGGCGCGTTGCCGGACTGCTCGCCGAGAACGGTGTGCCGAATTATTTCGGCTCGCAGCGCTTCGGCCTGCGCGGTGACACGTGGGAACTGGGTCGCGCCGTTCTGCAGCAAGATGCGCAAACGTTGATCGACCTGATGCTGGGCAAACCCAGTGACGCGGACACCGGCAAGGTATTACAAGCGCGCCAGCTTTACGAAAAGGGTAAGTACGACGAAGCCGCGCGGACGTGGCCACATGCGTTTCGCGATAACGCCCGCGCCGCACGGGCGATGGCCAAGTCGAAGGGCAACCCCAAACGTGCCATCTTCGCGATCGACAACAAACTCAAGCGCTTCTACGTCAACGCGTATCAGTCGTACCTGTTTAACCAGGTATTGGCGCGTCGCATTGAAGAGTTGGGCAAGCTCTACCTTGGCGATTTGGCCTACAAGCACGAGACCGGCAGCGTATTTCGCGTGGAAGACGAGGCCGCCGAGAACACGCGCGCCGCAACGAAGGAGATCTCACCGACGGGGCCGCTATTTGGCAAAAAGATGACGCGCGCCGAAGGCACACCCGGCACCTGGGAACAGGAAGTGCTCGACCGCGAAGGCGTGAAGCTGGGCGACTTTTCCAACTTACGACAAGTCAACGCGCGCGGCTCGCGACGACCTTTGCGATTCTTCCCGACCGATCTCCATGTATCCGATGGTCGCGACGACGGCGGTTTGTTCGTCGAACTCAGCTTCTTTCTGCCGTCGGGCTGTTACGCCACGATGTTGTTACGCGAGATATGCAAGGGCCAACTCAGCGAAGGCCGCTCGGACACGTATCGCGAACCGACCGACGACGTGGCGGAGGATGTCGCGACGGAAGAGATGTAGCGACAGTCACACGGTAACACCGGCTTGTAGACGGTGGATGTTAGTGATCTCCCCGCAAAGATGAATCGTTCAGTGTTCCAGTGAGACGACTATGCACGCGGTCACAATCAGCGCTGGTGGCATGCCGTTTTCTAATATCCCGTTAGGGATCAACGGACAATAGCCCAGCGTTTCAACGCTGCGGTTAAGGTATGGACGATCACCTTTCATCCCGGAGGGATAGAATGAACTACACACGCAAATTGGACCAGGCTCATCAAAAGAGAAGATCGCCGGTTCGTCTCTTCGACATCGCTCGCCTTTCCGCGTTACATCCAAGCCTTCGCCTTAGTATCTGCATAACTCTGATACTCACCACCACACTCCCCATCTTCGCCCAAGAAAAAACTCCGACCACAAGCCCACCCTCCGACCTCGCGACCGTCACGCGCTTCGCCGAAATGGCCCTCGAATGTGTTCATCGCGAATACCCCAACAAAATCAGCCATGTGATGCAGGGCGACGACGACGCGAAGCCGCCGCGCGAGCTCACGCCGATTTTCTTCGGTTGTTTCGATTGGCACTCCGCCGTCCACGGTCACTGGATGCTCGTGCGTTTGATCCAGCTTTATCCCGATGCACCATTCGCCGAACGCGCCCGCGCCGCGTTGGCCAAGAGTTTCACTGCCAAGAAAGTTGCCGCCGAAGTGGCTTACTTTCAAACTGAAGGGCGCAAGAGTTTCGAACGACCGTACGGTTTGGCGTGGCTCCTACAACTATCCGCTGAATTGCATCAATGGGAAGATGCCGATGCGCAACGGTGGGTCGAAACATTGCGACCGTTGGAAGAAATTGTGGTTAAGCGGCTGACGAGTTGGCTGCCGAAGCTATCGCACCCGGTGCGGTGTGGCACGCATAGCCAAACGGCGTTTGCATTGGGATTGATTCACGATTGGGCGGAGGTGCGCGGCAGTCGCGAGGTTCTGCAACTCGTTAACGAACGTGCGCGGCATTACTACCTGCGCGATCGCGGCGCAAACCTTGCATTCGAACCCAGCGGGCATGACTTCCTTTCGCCGGCGATTGCCGAAGCCGATGTGATGCGACGCATCCTGTCGCCGGTCGAATTCGCCGCGTGGTTGGGCGCGTTTCTGCCCGGCTTGCCCGTCGATGGCTCGACCGACTGGCTGCCTGTTGCCGTGGTCACCGACCGTAGCGACGGTCATCTGGTGCATTTGGATGGGTTAAATCTTTCACGTGCATGGATGCTCGAAGGCATCGCCGCCGGGCTACCGGAAGGCGACCCGCGATTGCCCGGCATTCGAACCGTTGCCAAAACGCATCGAGACGCGGGCATCGCCGCGTTAAACGAACAATCCTACGAGGGCGGTCACTGGCTCGGCAGCTATGCCACGTATCTCGTCACGCAGCGCGGGCTAGACGTGAAGTAAGCTACGAAAGTGCAGCAAGCACGCCATCCCACAACTTCACGCGTGCATCCAACGCTGCCAACGCGGACTCGGTCGCTTCCTGCCATTTGCGTTCATCGTCGCCGCACAGTTGCGCCAACATGCGCATCGCCAACGGTCCGTGCTTATCACCATCTAGTTCGATATGGCGTTCGAGATACAACAGCAACGTCGCTAAGCTAGGCTGTGCTCGTGCTACATTCGTAACGATGCTGGTAAACATCGCAGGAATCGCTTCTTCGCGACCGACTGAAAAATACGCAGCGACGCAATGCGGCTTGCCGCTGTCGATCGCATCGAATGTCTTTCGCACAAACAACGCCGCAGGTGTCGGAACGTTTGCAGTCGCGATGGCATCATCTACTGTAACGCCGCCGGCAATTTGGTTTAAAAATACCTCGATCGCCCCATCGTCGGCACCTGCCTCCACCATGGCCAGCCGATACATTTCCAGGTGACTGAAACAGCGACCGTCAGGCAGTTCGTCGCTTTCTTCGTCAAGACAAATCTCGTTGATCAACCGACGTACCGACGCGTCGCCGACGGGAACCCACGGCACGTGCGTACACGTTACGACTTGTTGAAGCGATTTGAGCAAACACATGAAATCCCAGACGGCATATACGTGGTGCTCGAGCAAACAGCGGATGTCTTCAATCGACGCGAGCCGCGCGAACAACGGATGGTTGCCGACGGCCTCGATGTGCGGCGCAACCGTTCGCTCCAAGGCGGCGATCTGCGCTTCGTTTGCAAGTGGCTGGGTCGTGGACATGCTGGTGTGGCTCCTACCGGTTCGCGCAATACACGTGTATCGAATTCGCTCGTATTGCGGGAGTGTAGGCCGACGTGGACTACCTTGCACGCTACCGACAACGATGAAAAAAGACCGCGTCATGACAAGCATGACGCGGTCTCTTTGATTTAATCGTCAGTCGGCGACGTGTCGCCGTTTGTTAATCGATCAGCCTTCCAGTCGGCGTACGTCCTTGCGGGTACCTTCGATACCGACGTAGTTGAAGAACTGCTCCTGCGTGAGCAACGGAACCGAGAACGCCTTGGAGCGATACAGTGCGTCGCGATAGCGGTCGGCTTCGTTCGCGTAGCGCTTCTTCAGCGTCGGAACCGTCGGATTCACTTCCGGCTTGCGATCGATCGTGAATACGCCCGAGCCGCCGGTGCCGCCGTCGCCACCATCGTAGCGACGCCAGTCGTCGTCTTCGTCTTCATCGTCGGACGAATCGGAATCGTCATCCTTATCGCCGTCCTTGTCGTCCGAGTCGCCGTCGTCGGAGCCACCGCCCCAACCGTCGTCGCCGCCCCAGCCGTCATCGTCGCTATCCTTATCGTCGTCCTTGTCTTTGTCGTCGTCCTTGTCTTTGTCTTTATCGTCGGACGAACTCGAACTGTCGTCTCCGCCCCAACCAAAGTCATCAAAGTCAGGATCTTTCTCTTCAGCTTCGTCTTCCTTCTTGTCGTCCTTCTTTGCATCCTTCTTGTCGACTTCCTTCGCCAACAAGGCGTCTGCCTGATCCGAGCCGAAGCGCGGTCGACCGATTCCGTTGACCACGCTTTGGCCGCGGGGTTCGGCACCGATGACGACATAGCTGGTGAACGGGGTGACTTCCTGCTCGACTTTTCCGCCGAGGCGTTCGATGTGACGCACGATCATCTCGCGGCCGCGCGGGTCCACATCGCCATCAAAGTCCACATCGAAGTCACCAACAACGACAAACGTCTGCTGCTTGCCCTTGTCGCGCGACAAGATGATGTTGTTGACCTTATCGCCCTGCAAAATCGGATCGTCAGGCGATGGCGGTGCCACGATGCGACACTCGGCCGTGCTGCGGTTGAGGCTGACGACTTCGATCGTTGCCTTGCCGCGACCCGTTTCCGGAATCACTTCATTGGCCGAGTAAACGCTGAACGTCATGCCCAAATCGACGCCGTCTTTGCGGCCTACGTCGATGTACATGAGCGGATCGCCCGGGAGAATCTTCAGGATTTTGCCAAACGCGCGCTTGGCTTTCGCCAACGGTCGAGCGTTGGGGTTGATCGGGCCCTTGAGCGTGCCAAGTGCGTCAGACTGTGACGCCAAGACGGCTTCGCTTTGGCGATAGTATTTCTGAATTTCTTCCTTCATGTCGCGAGCGGCACGCAGTGTGGAATTCAGATCGTCGCGCTGGCGGGCGAGCATATCTTGCGAAGCGGCCAGTTCGGCGTTCTTGCTTTCTTCGAGCTTGGTCTTGGCCGTCTGCATCTCTTTGATCTGGTTGTCGATTCTGGCAATAAACGAATCGAACTTGTCGCTCAATTCCTTATTGGCGTCGCGTGCGGCCTGCAGCGCATCTTCTTTCTCTTTCAATTCGCCGCTAAGTTGGTTTACGCGGTCGATCGCCGTTGCGTACTCTTCGTGCAAGTTCTTGATGATCGCCGTGGCACCTTCGGCAGCGCTGTACTGCTCGGGGTTCTTAACCTTCTTGGCATCCTGAATGGACTTAAGCGTATCTTTCAAACCGCTCACGGCAGTGCTGGCCGTTTGCGTGCCGTCGCCTGCAAGGCTTTGGATCAACTGCTCGGTGCCCTTGATCGCGGTGCCGGCGACGCTGTCGGTTGCCGACCCCATTTCAGGGAATTTTGACTTGAGCTTGTTGTCTTCACCGGGTCGCGCGATGCGGTTCTTCGTTTGCTCCGCATTTTGCGCCGCAGTCCGCAGGCCCTCTTGCATCGTGAACAGCCAGATGAGCACACCGGCCAGAATCACGGCGACCACAATCGAAACAACCATGCCGATCGTGGACGCGTTGGAACCTCCGCGAGATGGAGATACACCTGCCATAACAAACACTCCTCAAATGGATTGCGCGTTTTCCTAAACGGCGCGACGGCTTGCAAATCTTGACACTTAAGCGCAGCCGGCTGGTCCAGACGCGAAAGATTCATCGGTTGGATTGCGACTGTGCGTTGGGGCTGCGTCAGGCGGGTCCGTCGCGCACCGGGCGCGGCAGATTCAGGACGCAACAGTACCTAAGTATCTGCAAATCAAAGGGGAATGTCAACGAACCGGTGTCCACCACCCCGTCAAAAACGCCCCCCAGAGCGATAAAAATGGGATTTCGCCACGGGTCCGATCTTAATTCTGCGGCAAGCCAAATCTCGACCGATTATCGCGCCCCGCCTGCATGCAACGGATCAGCTTGCCTAAGCCGTCTCCGGGTACCACCGGTCAGCCTGTTCGAATTTACTCTGGGTGCCACTGGTCAGCTTGCTCGAGTCGACTCTGGGCGCCACTGGTCAGCTTGCTGCCAGTGCAGTTACGGAGAGACCGTCCGAGTTGTCAAAAAGACGTCACCAAAACCGATCACCTCCGCTGGGTGCCACTGGCCAGCTTGCTGCCAGTGCGGATGTGAACAAAACGTCCGAATTGACAACCGGCCCCAACCGGAACACAACCCGACGTATGGCAGCCAAATCGCTCTATCTCATCGACGGTCACGCCCAGATCTATCGCGCCTACTACGCCCCCTTCGGCAACCTGAGTTCGCCCACGGGCGAGCCCACGCGTGCCGTGCACGTGTTCACTCAAATGCTCCTCAACCTAATGCGGGACCGTGAGCCTGACTATTTGGCGATGACGCTCGACGTCGATGACCGCACCGTCTTTCGGACGCAGATCGACCCCGAATACAAGGGCAACCGCGACGCATCGCCCGAGGATATGGCCCCTCAGATCGCACGCATCATCAGCATCGTGCAGAGCATGAACATCCCGATTTTGCAGCTTTCCGGGTACGAAGCGGACGATCTGATGGCGACCATCGCGCGGCGGCGCGCGGGTGACGACCTCGATGTGTATCTGGTGAGCCGCGACAAAGACCTCGATCAACTGCTGGACGACCACACGTTTATGTACGACCCGATGAAGGGCGACGTGATCACGGCCGACAGCATGCGCGCGGCCAAGGGCTTCGGCCCCGAGTTGGCGATCGAAGCTCAAATGCTGATGGGCGACAGCACCGACAACATCAAGGGTGCAAACGGCGTTGGCCCGAAGAAGGCGGCGCAGCTCCTGGAAAAATACGGATCGGTCGCGTCGATCATTGACGCCGCCGACGAACTCACGCCCAAGCTGCGCGAGAACATTCTGGAGTTTAAGGAACGCGCCGACATCGTGCGGCAACTCGTCACGCTCAAGACCGATGTCGAGTTTGAGTTTGATCTCGACGCGGCGGCCGTGGAAAAAATCGACGCCAAAGGTGCCGTGCCGATTCTGAACGAGTTGGGTCTACGCCGATTGGTCGAACGCGTCGGCGGAGACGTCAACCCAGATGCGCCGCGCGAAGCCAAGGCCGCGGCGGCAAAAAGCGATAGCGGCAAGCCCACCACAGCGCACGGTCAAACCGGCTTTCTCTTTGGCGACGCCGACGAAGCGGTAGCACCAACGAGTAGCGCGGGGTCATTCGACAAGTCGAAGGTCAATTACGAACTCGTTGACACCAAGGCCAAGCTGACGGCGTTTGTAAAGAAACTCAAGAAACAAAAGGCCTTCGCATTTGATACGGAAACGACGGGACTAAACCCGGCGGACGCCGATTTGTGCGGCATCAGCATCAGTTGGCAGGCGGGCGAAGGTCACTACATCCCGGTGCGCGGCATCGGCGAAACACTCGACGAAGATTTGGTGCGCGACACGCTCGGGCCGATCTTCGCGGATGAGAAGGTCGCCAAGCGCGGTCAGAATCTCAAATACGACGTCTTCATCTTGCGCGCGTTTGGCATGGAGGTGTGCGGCATCGATTTCGACACCATGATTGCCGGAGCCATCGCCCTCTCCGACCGTCGCTCGCACGGTATCGACGCGATGGCGCGCGACCTGCTCGGCTATACCAAAATTGAAACGCACGAACTCCTCGGCAAAGGCAAGAATCAAATCACGTTTGCCGAGATCGAAACGACGCGCACCGTCGATTACGCCGTCGAGGATTCCGACATCTCGTGGCAGCTGTACGAACTACTCGAAAAACAAATCAACGGTTCGCCGGGCGAGAAACTATTTCGCGACGTCGAAATGCCGCTAGTCGATGTGCTGGCCAAGATGGAACAACGTGGCGTGGCGCTTGATGTCGGTGTGTTGGCAGAGATCAGTAGCAGTATCGCCGACCGGCTGGTGAAGCTGGAAAAAGACATTCACACCGAGGCCGGTCGTCCATTCAACATCAACTCGACGAAGCAGTTAGCGGAAATCCTGTTTGACGAACTCGGCCTGCGCGTGGTGAAACGAACCAAGACCACGCGTTCGACAGACGCGGAAGTGCTGGAAACGCTCGCTGCCGAATCGGCTATCGCACTGCCGGGCCTCGTTCTCGAATATCGCGAATTGTCTAAATTGAAGAGTACCTACGTCGACGCCCTGCCCGAGATGGTCAGCAATCGAACCGGGCGGATTCACCCGAGTTTTCACCAAATCGGCGCGATCACGGGGCGCCTGTCGTGCAGCGATCCGAACCTACAGAACATTCCCATACGCACCGAACTGGGCAGCCGGATTCGCCGCGCGTTTGTGCCGAGCGATGACAAGTCCGTCCTGATCAAGGCCGACTATTCGCAAATCGAACTGCGCGTGTTGGCACATTTCAGCGGTGACAAGGCCCTGCGCGACGCCTTTGAGAACGACCGCGACATTCACGCGACCGTCGCAGCCCAGTTGGCCGGCATCGAAATCGACGACGTCACCAAGGAGCAGCGTGCCCGCGCCAAGACGGTCAACTTCGGCATCGTGTACGGTCAAACGGCGTTTGGTCTGGCCCGCTCGACGAGCATGACGCAAGCGGAAGCTCGCGATTTTATTAAGGCCTATTTCAAGACCTATCCGACGATTCGCGCGTTTCTCGATTCGTGCGTCGAACACGCGCGCGAGCACGGCTTCGTTGAGACCATTCTCGGCCGCCGCCGCGCCATTCGCGATATCAACTCGCGCAACCGAACGGCCAAGCAACAAGCCGAGCGCTTCGCCGCCAACACGGTCATTCAAGGCTCAGCCGCCGACCTCATCAAGGCCGCCATGGTCAAGCTCGATCGCCAAATCGAAGCGGAGGATCGACCGAGCAAAATGCTGATTCAGGTGCACGACGAATTGGTGTTCGAATGTCCGAAGAAAGCGCTGAAGAAGGAAGTGGCGATGATCAAAGATTGCATGTCGAGCGCGATCCCATTGGATGTGCCGATTAAGGTCGATGTGGCTGCGGGAGCGAATTGGTTGGACGGGGAAGCGGTGGGATAGTCGATTTCGAGGAAAAAACTTCTCTGCCCTCTGATGTCTTTAATCCAATTATTCCATTATTTGTATGTCTTCACATGTCCACAGGTCATTACCTTTAAATTTCAATCGACACTTGAACTTGCTTCGAAGCACGGCTCCGAGTCGATTCTGTGAGTCGACCCAACCCTCCACAATATACCTATGATCTCCAAGGTCTGTAACAGAATCGGTGTAACTCTGTTCTAAAAATCCAAAATCAGCAGTGCCAGGAGAAACAAGTTGTTCCTTCACAAAACCTTGAGCCATCTGCCATGCCATACTCCGCTTAAACTCTGGGTCACTTTCATCAATACCTAAGTGCGGTTTTGTGAAGCATGAGCTCATAAAGTAGGCGGAAAAGAAAACTGCACCTATGACTAAGAGCCCACTAAGGAAACCAACATTTCCTTGATTGTTTATTTTTTGCGATAATACAACTGGGTCGTATTGGCCGCATGCTCTGCACTGCTTCGCTTTGTGATATACTTCCGTTCCGCACTTCTTACATTTTGCGGATATGCGCTCTGAGGCCTTTTTTACGTCGTTCACAGCCACTCTCCAATCTAACCTCAAGATCGTATAATAGCTGCAAAACCAATCAATATGGATGAGGTTTTTCTCAGCAGATCGCATGAGCGAATCAAGCCAAGTGAAGACAGCGTTCGAAACCTTTCGCGACGATCACTCATAAATAGATACCTCCACCGCCTCGCTAGATTTTTCAAAACCTTAGGCAAGCCTCGAATCCCGGCCCGCAAAATTCGAAGTTCAAAATAATGATTCCGCAACTAATTCAACGCGGCTTTAGGGTAACAAATCCAAGTTGCGACCTGCATAACTCATCATCACACCGCTAGTCAGTCGTCGGGCTAAATCGGTAATATAATTGACTCACCCACCCCACACTCCCACTTGCCCAACTCCCACCGTCAGATAACGGTGCTCCAAATCACATCAACGCTGCCCCGGGGTGGAACTCTATGCTTGTATTCTGATAACATATTGGCGATCTTCGTGGGATAACAAAGTCCCTCAATAATAGCGAAAACCTAGCCCGACCGAGGAAGACCCCGTTTATGCCAGTGCATTCCGAATCGCCCCGCGACGTTCGCTCCCTATCTCAATCGATCGCTCGGATCATTCCGGCCATCTGTCTTTCAATGGTCGCGTTGGTGCATGCCGCGCCGCCGCCGGGCTATTACGATTCGGTCGATACCTCGTCGGCAGCTTCGTTGCGCGCGACGCTTCACGAAGTCATCGACGACCACACGCGCTTCCCCTATACGTCGTCATCCACTGACACGTGGGATATCCTGAATGCCGCGCAGCAAGACCCTGCCGACAGCGGCAAGATCATCGACGTCTACGGCAATCAAAGCATCAATAAGATGAGCGGCGGCAGCGGCCCGTACAATCGCGAGCACAGTTGGCCAAAGTCCTACGGTTTCCCGGACGACGGCGGCAGCAACTATCCCTTTACCGACTGCTATCAATTGTTCCTTTGCGATTCGGGTTATAACTCCACGCGTAACAACAAACCCTTCGACCATTGCAGCGCATCGTGTAGTGAAGAGCCGACCGTGTTCAACAACGGTCAAGGCGGCGGAACGGGTACATACCCCGGCAATTCGAATTGGACATCGGGCAGTTCGACATCCGGCAATTGGGAAGTGTGGCGCGGCAGGCGCGGCGATATCGCCCGGGCGCAGTTCTATTTGGACGTTCGCTACGAAGGCGGAACACACGGCATCACCGGCGCGAACGAACCGGACCTGATTCTGACCGACAACGTATCGCTCATCGCCAATTCGAGCACGGGCCAGAATTTGTCGGTCGCATACATGGGCATGCGGTCGGTCTTGTTGCAATGGCATCATGAAGACCCAGTTGACGATTGGGAACGCAATCGCAACGACGTCGTGTCGAGCTATCAGGGCAATCGCAATCCGTTTATCGATCACCCCGAATGGGTGGACTGCATCTTCGAAAACGTGTGCGGCGGGATTTCCGCACCGACCGGCTTGGCCGCCAACGCCGGTGATGGCATCGTGAGCCTAACTTGGAACAGCAACATCGAGTCGATCTTGGCCGGATATAACATCTACCGTGCTACGAACGCGGGCGGCCCCTATACGATGCTGAATGGTTCGCTGCTTTCAACACCCACGTATAACGACACGAGCGTTTTCAACGACACGCTTTACTTTTACTTCGTTACGGCCGTCGCGAACGATGCGACCGAATCGGCCGCGAGCACGATGGTATCCGCATTACCAACGATGGCGGGCGGTCCACCGACTGCGCCCGTCGGGTTGATGGCAGACGCCTCCGACGGTGAAGTTACTTTAACTTGGACAGCCAATCCGGAAGGCGACATTAGCGGTTACAACGTCTGGCGCGCAACGACGTCGAGCGGTCCCTACACGATACTTAACGCCGGCCTCGTCGTACCCACGACGTACACCGACACAACGGTCGTTAACAACACGACATATTACTACGTCATCACGGCTGTGAATGCGTCGCTCGCTGAATCGCCGTTTAGCAACGAGGTCGCCGCGACACCGATGGCAACCACTGCCGGCAACATCGGCCCGCCTTGGATTAACGAGTTCCATTACGACAACAATGGCGGCGATACAAACGAGTTCGTGGAAATCGCAGGCGCTGCGGGCGTCTCGCTAAACGGGTGGCGTGTCATTGGCTACAACGGAAACGGCGGCGGCATGTACGATCAGGTGTCGCTGTCGGGGTCGATTCCCGATCAGGGCGGTTGCATCGGCACGCTTGCGTTTGATTTTGACGGCATGCAAAACGGCGCGCCGGACGGTCTCGCGCTCGTCGATTCGGATGACAACGTGCGTCAGTTCATCAGCTACGAAGGCACGTTTACCGCCGTCGGTGGCCCCGCCGGGGGTATGGTTTCGACCAACATCGGCGTCGACGAACAACCCGCGCCCGAGGTCGGCGCGTCGCTGCAACTATCGGGTACGGGTGCGGCATATGAAGACTTCGCATGGCAAGAGACGACGGCCCACTCCCGTGGAACCATCAACAACAGCCAAACGTTTGACGGTTGCGCCGTCATCGACATGACGCCACCGGCGGCACCGACGGGCTTAACGGTCACGCCCGCCAACGGCACTGTCACGCTTAGCTGGAACGCCAACTTGGAAGGCGATCTTGCCGGTTACCACGTGTATCGCTCGGATTCATCGCAGGGCACGTTTGTGCAAATCAACGGCGTGTTGCTCGTTAATAACACGTTCGTGGATAGTTCGGCCGCGAACTGCACGACTTATTTCTATGTCGTTACCGCCTTAGATGATTCGAGCAACGAGAGCAACGACAGCAACATGGCAATCGCAACGCCTTCGACCGATGGCCCGGCCGCGACGGATTGCGACAGCAACGATATCCCCGATGAATGCGAGGCCGATTCGGACAACGACGGCACCATCGATGCATGCGACGGCTGCCCGACGGATACCGACAAACTCGCGCCGGGGAACTGCGGATGTAATGTGCCCGACATCGCTGACGGTGATATCAACGAAGACGGCTTCGTTGACGGTCGCGACATTCAGTCGTTCGTCACGGCTCTGATCACGCAATCGCAAGACGCGGCGGTACTTTGCCATGGTGATTTCGATAACTCGAACGCCCTCGACGCCGCAGATATCGCGCCGATGATCGACGTATTGATTGGGCAGTAGCGGCTGATTGAGCAATAGCGCAAAGTTATCGTAGTAGGAACGTGCGGTTTCACGGCGCGAATGCCGCCGGGGAGCACGTCATCCGAGCGACCGCGCTCGCGACGCCATAACAGCGCGAGCATGTAGGGTGCATCCCTTGATGCACCACTATTGCTGCCAAGTTTTGGTGTATCTAAATCCGTCCTCTCACTTATTCGACGATGTGTTTTCTTGAAACGCGGCCCAGTACAAGAATCACCACATCGTAGACACTTAGCCATCGCCTAAAATCGCTCCGTCGCCAAGGGCCACCGATGGACGCTACTACCCCACCCAGACGCAACAGTGCAAGCCTGCTGCTAGGTTTCGCGCTGGCGCTGCTCGTTGTGTTTCTTATCTCTGCGAATAATCGACGCGTTGGTATGTCGCTGGTGAGGGTGCTGTTTAACTTCAATTACGGCGATATAGACGTTTGCGGCCAGTTACGTGGCTGCACGATCATGATGGTCCCGACATCCGGATTCTCAGATCGAATTCGAGAGAAGCGAGATGCTCGCGCTAAAGTCGATCCCGATTGGTTGTTGTTGGAATTGGCCGATTCGATTCGGTATGCACACGTGCCCGATGCCGAGTTATTCGAAGGTCATCCATATCAAGCTTGGACAGCACTGCGCATCGCCGGCGCTACCCACCATTTACACATGTACAAGGATGAAGCGCACTACAAGGGCTTGTACGAACCCGATCGAATCGAACGTATCTTACAGTTTGTTCGTGACACGCAATCTCGATATCCGAATAACGGCGCGTTGTGGCTCGCCGAAGGACTGATTCTGAACCTGCAAGGGCACGAAAGTGACGCACTCGTCGCATGGGAGCAAGCCGCCGAACGCCCACATTGGGACGACCAACCCGCCGCAGCATTGCACATCTTTGACGTCGCCCGGCAGTTTATGACCGAGATCGACGCTGGCATGCTAGCATATTTCGCAGGTCCCGATTCAATCGTTGATGTCGACGGCAAAGTTCATAGCGACATCGGTCACTATCTGGCGCGAAGTATCGAAGAACAAGATGATCAAGCCGTCGCCCGACTTTTTTCGTTAATCGCTCGCTTGCGAGATTGCCGCTGGACGAGCGGATTTCGAAGTAACCACCAACGATTCTTGCGCTCATGGGAGTTGAGTGATGCTATTCGTGCAGACGATGGGTGCTTTGCAGGAAAGTTAATCGCAGACCTGTCTGATCTAATTTATTCAGACAACGACCACGCACTAATTTGGGCATGGGCTGCAACACACCTTCCGACGGACGTGTTTTACGATCTGCGCAAAAGCGAAATCGACCTAGTCGATTCAAATCCTGCATATAGAGAACACAATTCGTCCATCGATTTCGAGTATTTGCTTCGGTTCGACTTAGCCAAGAAATGGGGATTGCTCAGCTTAATCAGCATGGCATTCTTGGGGTGTTCCACGGTGCTTTATTTCTGCGTCAGTGGGCAAGTGGAAAACGAGGGCGCACCTTTCTTGATCCAGGTGCGTCAGTTCCGATGGTTCCGAACCGCAGTCGCAAGCCTCTTTTCCTATTGGCTATTCTACAACGCGCTGAAAAATGTATTACAGCCTGTCGGCCTAGGAAGTCGAGAGTATCTCGACGATAAAGACAATCAGACGATCTTAGTTTTCACCCTGTGCTGTGTCGCATTAACCGTCGCGGGATATTGGCTTGCCCGAATCCGCGCTCGTCAAAGGGTAATCTGGGCATTGTCGCTGATTCTCTGTTTGGGCGTCATGTTTCGCTGCGTTCATTACCGCTCGTTGTTTGCAGAAGGGCTCTTGTATCAGGTTCGTCATCTATGTACCGGTGAACTTTTGCCCGACACGCTCACTCGCAGCTTGGGCAGCTGATATGGTCCGCCAATCAGCCCCATTTCATTGACCCCGCCGCACCGCTTCGCTACAGTCATTCCTTAACTTTTCACTCATGGAATGACCCGTTATGCGAAGACGTTCACGCCGATATTCGTTATTGCAAAATCAACGCCCAGCGCGTCACCAGTATGCGACAGCTCTTGTGGCCATGCTCGGCCTAATGATCGTTAGCACGATCGCGCTGGCGCAGCCACAGAACGGCAACGAAACAAACGAGCGCTCAATTCTCGATGCCGTATTATTCAATGACATGCTCGCGCCCGAAACGGCGGATACGGGGATTGCTGACGATCACTCGGACGCAGCGGAGAAGGATAAGGCCAGCGGCAATCACGCCAACTCCGTCGCCACAGACGACGGCTCTGACATCGCGCGCAGTCCTGAGCCACGTGGCGATGAAGTTAGCTCGCTCCCTTCCAATGATGCATCGCAAAGTAATTCAACGGGAACGACTGCAGCTAGCGATAACACAACTGATGAAGACGACTCGACCGCTGCCGCAATCGTCAACACCCCCCAATCCCCCCAAGACGCCTACGGTCTCTGGGTCCTCGCCCCCGCACTCGTCGCGATCATCATCGCCATCCTTACGCGTCAAGTCTTGATCGCTCTGCCTCTCGGCATTCTCACGGCCGCTGCGATGATGTTGTGGTTGCAAGGTACGGCCGACCCGATCGCGATCTTCACCTATGCCGTCGATAAATACCTCTTCGACGTGCTCGCCCCCGTCGATGGCGGTCAGGTCGATTTCAACAAACTCAAAATTCTCATCTTCACCATCTTCATCGGCGCCATGATCGGCACCGTCGAAGCCAGTGGCGGCACGCGTGCGATGGTCGCGCGCGTCACGCGTCATCTCAGCACGCGTTCGCGCGGTCAACTCGGCGCGTGGTTCGCCGGCTTGATCGTGTTTATCGATGACTATGCCAACGCCATGATCGTCGGCCCCAGCATGCGGCCCGTCTTCGATCGCTTGAAAATCAGCCGCGAAAAGTTGGCCTACATTGTCGACTCAACGGCTGCACCGGTGGCGTCGGTCTTCATCGGCACGTGGTTGGTGGCCGAAATCGGTTTCATTCAGAGCGGCATCGATGCCCTCGATGGCGAACGCCCCGCGTTTCTCGCCGACATGACGGGCAACTTTGCATTTTGGGCGTCGCTGCCGTATCGCACGTACGCCTGGTTGGCCTTGGTACTCGTGTTTTTGATCGCTTTCACCGGGCGCGATTTCGGATCCATGAAGACTGCGGAAGCTAATGCGTTGAATGCGCCCGTCGATCCTGCCAGCAACGTGGAATCCGATGCCGAGCGCGAAGGCGCCGCTCGTCGTTGGTGGTTGGGCGTTCTTCCGATTGGCGGCATGGTTGCGGCGACGATCGCGCTGTTGTTTATCACCGGTTACCAAGGAGTCGACGACACGACGCGAAACGGACTTAAGTTTTCCAGCGGCAGCGGAATCGTCGATAGTCTCGGATCGATTCTCAATGCCGCCGCTGCCGATGATGCGCTGCTCTATGCTGCTATCATTGGTACATTGATTGCGTTAACTCTAACGCTCCTATCGCGCGCATGCAGCCTCGACGAAGCCATGAGCGGCATGATGAACGGCATGCAACGCATGTTTGCAGCGTGCGTCGTCTTAACACTCGCATGGGGTCTATCCCAAGGTTCGAAAGACTTGCAACTCAGTGAAGTCGCAGCCGACACGCTGCGCACGATGGAAGCCAACGGCACATTCGATAGCGTGCTGCTACCCGCAATCACGTTTATCGCCGCCGCTATTGTCGCGTTTGCGACCGGCACGAGTTGGGGCACGATGGGCATCCTCTGCCCCGCCGTCGTCGCGATCGCCGCACGGTTGTACGGCAACATGCCCGAAGACCAAGCCTTGCCGTTGTTCTACGCCACCATCGGTGCCGTCTTGACCGGTGCGGTCTTTGGCGATCACTGTTCGCCGATAAGCGACACGACGGTGATGTCATCCATCGCCAGCGAATGCGACTTGGGTAAACACGTGTGGACGCAAATGCCTTATGCGTTGGTCGTGGCCGTAGTCGGCATCTTAACGACCGACGTTCTTAATTACGTGTTGATTCGGCATTATCCCGAACTGCACGATCAACTCGGCTCGTGGACGGTCTACGCCGGAACGGCTGCGGGCGCGTTCTTGTTATTGTTGATCGTCTTGGTCGTGGGGCGCAAGCCGAAGCTGATGCCGGTGGCGGCTGGTGTTTAACGCTCTATCGGTTATTTGATGTGCCCGAGGTACGTCGATAGTCCCCCAGCCCCAGAGGGGCAGGGGCACCCGCGTTTGAAGACGCCACAAAAATATTTTCGACGCTGCTCCCCGACCCTTGCTTAACCTAACCACCTCAGCGCCCATGCGACGATGGCAATCAGCGCGACCAAAATCCCCGTCATCACTGTCGGCAAAATCCAAGTATTGCCTGCGGGCTTCGGCTCCGTCGCATGGCGCGGTAGCTTCACATCCGTCGAACTCATATCGAGCGTGACCGTCTGATCGCGCGAGTCGGGCCGAATCGCACGCACCAAATCCGCCGCCAGCAAGTTGGCATCGTGATAGCGATCCTGCGGATCGACGTGCAAACATTGCACGACGATCTGCCGCAACCGCGCGGGCCAATCGGTAGGCAACTGCGCGATATCCACTTCCTTCGCCGCGCGTTGTTTGCGAATCAAATCGCTGCGCGACGAACCGTTGATAAACCGCTTACCCGTCAAGGCGAAATACAGCGTCAAACCCAAACCGTAGATATCGCTTTCCTTCAGCGCGGGTTGTCGATTGGCAACTTCCGGAGAAATCCAACCGGGCGTGCCCAGCGAAATCCCTTCGGTAATGTCCTCACCTTCCCCGCTCGTCGATTCCGCCAAACCGAAGTCGGTCAACTTCACAACGCCCGACTCGTTCAACATGATGTTCCCGGGCTTAACGTCGCGATGAATGATGCCGACCTGATGTCCCGCCGCCAGCGCCCGCGCCGCATGGGCGATGATGTAGCACCCCTGCGTGACCGGCAGCGGCCCTTGCGCTTTCACCAAATCGAGCAACGTCGCGCCGCGCACCAATTCCATCGCGAAGTAACGGTAGCCCTGTTCTTCACCGAAGTCGTAAACCGTAACGACGTTGGGGTGTTGCAACTTCGCCGCCAGCCGCGCTTCCTGAATAAACAGCTTCTCCCCGATGGTCTCGTTTTGCCCCACCCCGTGTGCGCGCGGCAACAACTTGATCGCCACGCTGCGCTGCAAGTCGGTATCGAATCCTTCATACACATAGCCCATCGCGCCCTGGCCCAGCACCGCTTTGATCGTGTAACGCCCCACGCGCTTACCGATCCAATCGCTGGGCGGAAACGTTTCGCGCTTGCGAAGCTTTTTGGAAAGCTGCCCGAAGGTGGACGCGTGATCGACATGGGCGATGGCCGTCGTATCGAGTTCGGCCCAGTGATCGGCGACTTGTTCGAGCGCACGCTTCGCATCGCGCAGGGCCGGTCGCTGATCGCGCCACACGTGATGACACGTTGGGCAGCGCAGCCGTTTGCCGACGATCTCATCGCCACCGGGGTAGCGCGTGCGACAGCGCGGACACTTCAACCCGAAGGACTTCTTTTTCCCCGGGCCGTGCTGCTCAGATTCTGACGGCTCCTGCGACAACGACGGCAAACTCCAATGATATGTTGCGATCACGCAAAATCGATTCGTCGAGGCATCTTCCTCGCTAGCCGGTCATTTGGCCAGCGGATTAAACGTACGAATCGATCCCCCCCGATAAAACTCGACGATTGGACGCAGCACCGCTAGGCTTCCACGAGATGTCCGAACAATCACCCGCTCCATCTGCTGAGACCATCGATTGGTGGCACGATCGCGCTCTCGATTTCCTCCGCGACCACTTTCGCGAAACGACCCCCACGCGCCTCGGTGAATACCAAATCTTCGATCGATCTCCGCTCGATGGTGACGGCGCGACGATCGTGTTTCGCTTCAGTGCCGATCGCGCAGGGACCGGTGCCGAAGATTTCATCGCCGTCGTCGGTCAGACCGAGCCGAACTATTACCCCGATGAAGGCTTTGCCTTTGACGAAGCGTTCGAGTTGCACCTCGGCACGCGTTTTATGCTCACACTGGGCGTGGCGCAGGTGCGCGAAGCCGACGAACCAATCGCCAACGACGATCAACCCTACGACGTTGAAAAAGACGTTCGTCTAATTGTCAATCGCGTCTCGCCCGACGCCAAGATCGATCGCGTCGAACTCGCAGCCCTGTTTGACGTCGGCGGTCAATTCTTCGCCGTTATCCGATGCTTGCTCGACGGCCAGCCCGTGTACGTCATGGGCCGCGACGCCCCCTTTGGCTTTTCGATGCGCACCGATTTGGCGCCTCAGGTGGTGTTTCGTCTGCACCTCGGTCGCGTGCTACGGTTAGAACCCGACCCCGACGCGCAACCGGGCGACTGATCGCGCCCTTCAATTCGGCATTACCCTCGTTTTCGGACGGCGACCGCCGTTTCCTCGGCAAAAGATCGCAATCGATTCACCGCTTATAATAGTGTGCAAAGGATGTGAACGAGCGATGCGTTTGGATCAGATCGAACGACAACCCGGAAATCGAAAAGCACGCCGCTGGTCGCTCTGGCTGGCCGTGGCGGTGCATATGTTGCTACTCGGCGTCGTGCTGCATCTGTGGAGCAGCGGCCTGCGTGATATCACGCTCAGCGCCGCACAGCCGATGCTGTCCGGCGAAGTGATCGACGCCCAGGCGCTGCCTCCCGTTGAAGTCGAGGCAACCGTGCAAGGAAACTTTGCCGTTGAACCGAGCGCTGAGTTGGTCGACTCGATGGCGCAGCGCATGTTGCGCGACTCGCGCAAAGCAGGCGGCCATTCTCTTAGCGACGTTCGCGAAAAAGCAGAACTGCTGGAGCGCATCAGCAACGCCGGCGAAATCCAAAAAATGGCGGATCACTTGCGCTCGACGCTCGGTGCCGAATTGGAAGGCATCGACGCCGCCAATGAAGATGCCCCACCCGTCGACTGGAACAACGCCCTGCCGATCAGCGCCAAACGCGTTGAAGCCGACGACGTGCTTGAGGTCCACGAAGTCTATGCCGACCCCGCCGGCGGTCGGACTGTGATGATCCACACGCGTAAACAACATAATGACGCCGTCGAATACACCACTGGCTTCATCGAGCGCGGTATTCGCGGCGAGCCGGTCGAATCGACGAAGGAAGAATTCGAAGCCGCGTTGGCTCGCATCGAACCGATTGAAATGATGCAGGAATATCCGCTGCTGCGTGAGTTGCATCGCGCCGCCATCCTGCCGATTCTGCACAAAATGGTGGCCCAGTATGAAGCGGACGAACGTGCCGCACGCGGCAATCCCATACTCGACGGACACCCCACCACCAAACCCAATGGCGCGGAAAAGCCGGGCGATTCATCCGATCATCGCTAAGCCCGACCGCTCGCCTTCACGTTGATAGCGCGATATATTGCGGGCCGTAGTGAATCAACCACGAATCTCGCTCAATCGCCTACACAACTCAACATGCTCGCTTATACCGAACGCCTCACACAGACCATTCAACGCGTCCAGTCCTTCGGCGTCGTCAACATCGACCCGGTGTTCGATCGCCTACCGTCAAACTTGCAAAGCAGCTCAGCGAACCAACTGGACGCCATCGATCAATTCTGTCGCGCCGTGGTCGATGCCGCACAACCGCACGTGGGCATCGTAAAATTCAACATCGCGTATTTCGAAGTGTTCGGAGCCGAGGGCGTCGCACTCTATCAAAAGCTGATACGCTACGCGCGCGATCGATCGCTGTTCGTCATTGGCGATATCAAGCGCGGTGACGTCGGCCACACCGCGGCCCAATACGCGCAGGCGCACCTTGCGGGCGACGACGCCGCCGATGCGATTACGATCAATGGCTACTTCGGCTGGGATGGCGTCGAACCGTTCGCCGAAGTCGCTAACACCCACGAGCGCGGCGTGTTTGTGCTGGTGCGCACGTCCAACCCGTCGGCGGTACAGTTGCAAGATTTGCACTTAGCAGACGACCGCAAGGTGCACGAAGCATTGGCCGCCGAGCTAACAAAGTGGAATCGCGCCGCACTCGGCAATGAAACCGACCTCGGCGCAATCGGTGCCGTCGTAGCCACACGCGACCGCCAAGACGCGGCCCGGCTGCGTGCGGCGTTGCCGCAATCTTGGCTGCTCATTCCCGGCTACGGTGCGCAAGGCGGCACGGCCGAGGATTTCCAGCCATATTTGCGGCCCGACGGCCTCGGCGCCCTCGTCGCCGCCGGACGATCCGTCATCTACGCGTACCAGAAAGACGAGCAATCCGCCGACTGGCAGGCGTCCATCGAACGCGCGGCGTCCGAATTTGTCGCCGATCTCCGCCGTATTGCCCCCAACGTCTGAAATTGACAGCCCCGAATCCGTTCTCTAGGGTAAGCTTCTTCGTTACCAAAGGTATCGTTAATCCGCATTCACGACTCGTAAGTGAGGTAATCTGATGTTCCGAAACCGAATCAACCTGATGCTGACCGCGCTCATTGCGGTCACTGCGACCACCGCCACCATGGCCGACGACGACAAGAAGAAAGACAACACAATGGACTTTGCGATCGTCAAGATGGAAACCTCGATGGGCGACATCGTGCTGATGCTCGACAAGGCCAACGCCCCTGTGACCACCGAAAACTTCCTTGGCTACACCAGCGATGGCTTCTACGACGGCACGATTTTCCATCGCGTCATCAGCACCTTCATGATTCAGGGCGGCGGCTTCACCGCAGACATGAACAAGAAAGACACGAAGCCGGGCATCACGAACGAATGGGACAACGGTCTGAAGAATGACCGTGGCACCATCGCCATGGCCCGCCTCGGTGGTCGCCCCGATTCGGCCACGTCGCAGTTTTTCATCAACGTGGTCGATAACGACCGCCTCAGCCAGCGACAAGGCGACGGCGCTGGCTACGCTGTTTTCGGCGCAGTCATCGACGGCATGGACGTCGTGGACAACATCAAGAAGGTGCCGACCGGCAACAAAAACGCGATGGCCAACGTGCCGGTTGATACCGTGTTGATCAAGAAAGTATCTGTGATCGAAGAGACGGACGACGATTACGCCAAGTACGCCAAGATGGCGGAAAAGAAGGCCGAAGAAGTGGCCAAACGCGCCAAGGCCGCTCAGGAAAAGATCGCCAAGACCGCCGCACGTTGTCAGGACGCAAAGGACCTACTCGCCAGCGACAAGTGCAAGACCAGCGACACGGGCCTCAAGTTCGTCGATGTGGTCGAGGGCAAAGGCGAATCGCCCGCAAAGACCGACCAAGTCACCGTGCACTACACGGGCTGGTTGACCAGCGGTAAGAAGTTTGACTCGTCGCTGGATCGCGGCCAACCCGCCACGTTCCCGCTCAACCGCGTAATCGCCGGTTGGACCGAAGGCGTCGGTGGCATGAAGGTCGGCGGCAAGCGCATTCTGATGATCCCCGGTAAGCTGGGCTACGGCGAACGCGGCGCCCCCGGTGCCGGCATCGGCCCCAACGAAACGCTGATCTTCGAAGTCGAACTGCTCGAGATCAAATAACGCCTCGATATTGAAGTGACAAATTGATACGGCCAGTTGGCGAGCGTGCTCGCCAACTGGCCTTTTTCTTTTATTCAACCTGAGTATCGCATAGTCGCGTCATTCCACGCGATCGTTCCGATCAATACTCGTCGTAGATTGCTGCGTCGCGACTTGGCGTAGAGAACGTATCGTCACCACCGATGCCGTCACCGGCGAAGTAACGCGTTTCGCCTGCGCTGCCGCGAATCCAGCCGATGATAACGAAGTCAGCCCGCACCTTGCCGCGAATCGTGCCCGGATCGAAATCCACCCGCATCGGGCTCAGGCCGGCGTCTTCGAATAACGATTCGGCCCGCTTGGGGCTGATCAAATCATAGAAGCCGGCGCTGCGAAGACCGTCGCGCACGCGAAGGGCCGTTTCCAAGCCCAACGGATCACCCGGATCATTGACTCGCTCAAACGGCAACACTGCGATGCGCGGGTTGCGACGCTGCTTCATGCGCGCCCCCGCACCTGCCGACACCGTCGCCGCCAAACAATCCGGATCTTCCAAACCGCACGCACCAACGGGCAACGATTCCGACGCACCCGTTGCCACGTTGATCAACTTGGCTTGCACCGTAACGGCGGCAGTGTTGTCGCGACCGGCCACCGTCGTGACCGAGCTGCGCTCCGTGCGCGTGGTCGTGCGGCGCGTGTAGGTGTCACCCCGTCGCGCCGCCGTGGGCGAATCGATGTAACGCGTATCGCTGGATCGCGATGCACTGCTCGAATCGAGATAAAGCGTGTCGCCGCTGCGCGACGTCGTACGCGTTGCAACGGTCGTTTCCGGCGCGCGGTAGCTCGGCGTGGCGCGACGCGTGCTTGCACGTGCATAGCGCGGCTGCGTCGGCTCGTGCGGCGTGCCCCACGTACCCAACGCCGCTAAGACGGTTTGTTCGCTATTCGATCGCGTGATCGTTCGGCCCAAGCGATCGACGACGAACCGCGCGGGCACGTCATTCGACCATTGGCTGCCGAGCCAATCGCGCATGCCAGGTCGCGCGCCGGACGGTAACACGACGCACGGATAGTTCGCCCCCGCGGCCTGTAACATCGGCACGACCTTGCTGCCCCAAACTTCGGGCTCGTCAAAGGTACACGCGATGACGCGCAGTCCTTTTTCGCGATGCTGTTCCGTTAGCTCGGCCAGCTTTTCAATCTCGGCACGGCTGTCGCCCGACCAACTCGCCCAGAATGCCAACACCACCACCTGATTGCGGTGACGATCGACGAGCCGCTTCAACTCGTCGGCATCGAGCACCGGCGGCGTTGCGGGATAGTGATAACGATAGGTGGAGTAGTTTGGCACGCCGCTGTCGGGCGGGCCCAGATCGGCGTCGACCACAGCACCACGGCGTTGACTGTTTTCGCAGCCAACGCTCAGGCACAGCGCAAAGACAGACGCCAAGCAAAGTAATCGAGAAGATGGGTTTCGATACATCAGAAGACCTCCGTGTCGTCCGGTGTGAACTCGTTTTATGATTTATCGTGCAAACGCTTGCTCGCACGTTACCCGCGACAAAGTGTAACCGCTACCGCCGGGTTTACGAACAAAATATTATCCCTCGCCCACGCGCTGTTCCAACACGTGGAAGCGCGAACGCACCTCGCTGGCCATGCGCGAGTTCGGGAATTCGTGCTGAATTTGCTTACCGATATCGATCGCCTGCGACCAATTGTGCTCCGTCACAGCCAACGAAAACTGTACGCCGAGATTTTGCAGCTTGGCCTTAAACACACCACGGGCGGATTCTTCCAATGCGGCGGCTTCCGACGGCGTTAGGTAATGATCGAGATCCTTCAAAATCGTGATGCCGCGATCGACATCGTTGCGCTGGATGCACTGATCCCATTCCTTTAGCAAACGACGCTTATGATCGTTCCAACTGCGTTTGAACTCGTCGGGCAACGCGCTCACTTCGGAATTCTGGCCGTTGCTCGCCATCAGTCGGTCCATCATGCGCCGCGCGCTGTCCCAATCGCGCTTGGCCATCAGCTCGCGCACCTGACTGATCGAATCGTTTAATCGACTGTCGATATCTTCCTGGCGCGATTGATCGACTTCGGCTCGTAAGCGCGCCGCCTCATTGCGATAACCATGGCGCGATTCGAGCAACTCGACCAACGCATAGGCCGCTTCCCAGTCGCCGCGAATGATTTCTTCGTTGATTGCCAAACGCAGCGCGGTGCGTTCCCGCCCACGATGGGTAACGGAGCGCACCACATCGGATAGCTGCGCGTTCTCCGACATCATGCGAATTTCGTTTTCCTGTTTCTTTAGCAAATCCGCGATGTCGCGGCTGACGTCGTACTGACGAAACGTATCGGCCTCGATCTTCAGCATCGTCTGCAAAATCGCCCAGACGAACATTAGAAGACTAGCTGAGAGAACGGCCGCGCAAACCAACACCAGAATCGCATCGACGCGATCCACCCACGAGGGCAACGCATCTTCCGCTTTGAAGGCACGCATCGACGCCAGGATTAGCAAACCGCCCATCCCGAGGATGCCGAACAAACGCGCGACGGCCGCGAGATTTCGTACGCGATCCAGCCGTTTAGGGGTATCAGACATGTCGCACCAGACCTATCCAAAAGACGTGCCAAGTGCCCGGCATAACACGCCGAAACACACATAAACTCTAGGCTTTTGGACCTGCGACGTCAATAAAATCCGCCACAACTCTTTGATGGGACAAAACTTATACGATTAAACAAAACCAGGCGTTATACGCCAGTCGCCACTGCCATCATCGCCGCCTGTCGCTGACGGCGACGCTCGGCTCGCTCGCGCTCAACCTCGTGGTGCACCATCATCGCTTCGCGCAATGCTGCCATCATCCGCAGAATCGTTAATCCGCCAAAACCGGCAAGCAGCAAAACGGCAATCGTCGCAGCGTACACGATCAGTCCCCCCCACAGACCAACAGCGTCAAACACTCATCCAATATCCGATTTTCCGTGCGCGATTACCAACCCGGCGGGCGTGACGAGTCGAGACCGCCGTCATTATCGCCCGATTGCATCAACACCTGATGCGTTTGCAGGAATTCGGCCTCTTCCATTACGACGTCGTAATAGCCCGTCTTGCGCATCCGAATCTTGCCGCCGCCGCCCACGCGCGACTTAAACACCTCGTAGCGGCCCTTGCCGTCCGACCCGCCGATTACGCGCCAGCCGCCTTCCGCCTGCTGCTGCGCGATCTCCACATTACCGACGCCCCACGTATTATCGCGGTCGCTCACGTGGCCCCAATGCACAAATTCGGTACAGCCGACCGGAAGCATCATAAGAAGCGCGACGGCGAACAGTCCGCGTGCCATGAATCGACGGCTAAGAGCCAATGTATTTCGCATAGATGGTTCTACCTTCTTCGGGCGTCGTCGCCCCTTTGATGATGGCCCGACCATCCCGGAAGACGGTCACGCCGAATGCGTCCACAGCAAAGCGTAACAAATATCGGTTGACGGTCGGTGTTGCCTTCGCGACCGGTGCGACCCGTTGCGCCAACGCTTCCAGATCGAGTTGAGTATCGGACGCGGGCCGCACCTGCACCGCGTCGCGTCCGCAGAGCGCGGCGGTACGACCGGTATCGGCACCATCGAGGTAACTAAACTGTCGCGCGCCGCAACAATCGCAGCCCTCACCCACGTGTGCCGCCGACATATCAAACGTGCTGTACTCGCCCGTCCATACATGGCACTGCATCATGCGGCCCGTGAGTTCGTCGCGCTTGCCCAACAACAGTTTCAACGCTTCGGCCACCTGCACTGCGGCGACCAATTGCGCGGCCGAAGCCAACACGCCTGCCGTATCGCACGTCGGGCTGCTTCCAGCCGGCGGCGGTGCGTCAAAGATGCACCGCAAGCACGGCGTTTGGCCCGGCACGATGCCGAGCGCCATACCCTGATCGCCGACGCATGCGCCATATACCCACGGCGTGCCGGTCTTCACGGCGACATCGTTAATGAGATAGCGCGTTTCAAAGTTGTCGGTGCCGTCGACGATCACGTCGGCATCGGCAACGAGCTTTTCGATGTTGCCGGGATGCACATCCGCCACGTGCGGTTCGATCTCGATGCCGGAATTGATTTTTGAAAGCAACGCAGCGGCGGCCGTGGCTTTGGGCCGACCCTCGCGTGCGTCTGTTTCGTCGAAGAGGGTTTGACGTTGCAGGTTATGCAGTTCGACGTAATCGCGATCGATGAGGCGAAGATGACCGACGCCCGCTCGCACGAGCAGGTTCGCACTGGCCGTGCCCAATGCGCCGCAGCCGACCAACGCGACGCGCCCCGCCGAGATGCGTTGTTGTCCGGCCTTACCAATCGGCGCGAACAGCATCTGACGGGAGTAACGATCGTCGAGTTGTACGACAGGCTCGCTGTTATCTGCGTGGGTCATAAGCGTGGCATGGGCGAGCGGCGAGATAGGTGCGAACGAAAACGAGCACGCTGTAATAAACGACTATTGCTACTCGTCCTTCTCTTTCGACAGCGCCGCCAAATATCCTTCCGGCGGCGGTGGCTCACCATCTTTCGGTAACGCGGTCGACGCCTTGCTCGCCGGGTGCGGTTCGGGCGGTGTCTGCGGCGCAGTCGGGCTTGTCTTCGGCGCATCGGGCGCCGTCACAATCAGCCGCCGATACATATCCAACGCTCCCAAGCCCGACCGAATCAGGATGAACCCGATGATGACAAACATGATCGAGTTGAGCATGACGGCCTTAAACGTCGCCATCCAGATGATCGAACACGCAACCATGATACCGCCGCAAAGAAACGAAACGGCAGCATCGCTCAACATCGCCACCAATCGGCCCGACAAACAAAGCGCGGCAATTGCAAGGAAAACCAGACCGCCGATCAGCAACATGTAGTTGAACAGATCGGTGCTGAAGTTATACAGCGCGCCGTGCTCATCCATATGCGCGTATCGCCCGCCAAACTGCGAATACACGAGCATGATGACGCCGGGAAATGCCACCGACGTCGCGTGCCCTTTCACATATGGATGCTTGCGATCGAACATGCCTTACGACCCGGCCGGTTGGAAGACCGGCACCTTGGGAGTTTCGCCGATCTCGACGTTGATACCCTGCTCGCGGAGATACGCGATCACGCCGTCGACCTCGGCGGGCTTACCCTGAATGTGCAACGACATAATACTTACGGGATCACCCGTGACCGATTGCGTAATGCGATACAACACGTCGTAGCGGCGCGAGATCGTCCACATAAACGATTGCGAACGCAGCGAGCCGACGATCGTGATCCAGACTTTCTTGTTGACGTCTTCCGTGACGGCGCTCGGCAACGCAACGCGCTTCGGTAATGCCGGCACATTGCCTTTGTACTTGAGTTCTTCGATCAAGCGCAACTGCACGCCTAGCCCGGCGAAATGTTCGCGCACAGCGCGTAGGTCCGGCACTTCGCCCACCAGCGAAATCACGATGCGCGCTTCGTGCGGCCCGACGCTGAGATTATGAATATTGAAATACACATCGGGCCAGCGCCGCGCCATGCCATACACCAACGGCTCTTGCACGTGCGACCGTTCGAAGGTCATCTCGATCCGCTCTTCTCGCAACATGGAATATCGAACTCCGTCCTATGGATAGATTGCTCAACAAGCTGCAAACGAATTATCTAACCCGATCCGGCCCTGAATTGCCATCAAAAAGCGCGCGGCACGTTGGCAGCGCGTGCGGGGACCGATTTACGTCGGCTTGACCACCGGGTCGGTTTCCGGCCCGCGCCCGAGGGCTTCCAACGCCGCCGCCAGCCATTGTTGTGCCCGCTCCTGCATGGCCGGGTCGGTGAATTGTTCGCTGCACTCGCGCAGCAACTGTTCGGCGGCCTCATGTTGCTGCAGATACTTGGTGTAAAGAATGCCCAGCATCATCCGCACCTGCGGCGCTTCGCCGTCCGTCGGATAGGCCTTCAAAAATTTCTCGTATGCCGACACGGCCTGCGGGATGCGCTCCAGCGTTTTCAAGCGATTGGCAATGTCGAGCATGTTGCGGCGCGAGAGCACTTGTTCGTTGTCGCGATGCACCAACGCTTCGTATTTCTCGACCGCCGTATCACCATCGCCCGTGGCCAAAGCTTCGGCAATCTCCTTGCGTAGTGCGATGATGTCTTCGTCGATGGGCTCGGCCTGCACAGGCCTGCCTCGGAAGACGGTCGCAGGTTGCGCACCGACGGTCCCGAACTCCGACTGCCCAGCCATGGCGGCGCGATACTCGGCGCGCTGACGATATCGCTTGAGCATCGCCAGTACGTCATACTGATCGCGCGGCAACGCCCGCAATGCCAACAAGATCAGGCAAAGGAAAAAACCGTAGATATATCCCGCGATGTGCGCCGAGTAGGCCACCGAACTCATGCCGGGGGCGATGGCCATCGAGACGATGTTGTCCCATAAGATGATTTTGATCGTGATCAACAGCAGCGCGCGAATCGGTACGGTTCCTACATAGAACCAGAACCAATAAAAGATCGTGATACGGCTGTCGGGAAACAGCACGAGAAACGCCGTCGTCACGCCGGCGATCGAGCCGCTGGCACCGATGCAGCTACCGGTAGATGTCGCCGTGAAGCCGATTCCCGCAAAGATGCCCGCCGCCAGATAAAACAACAGATACGCCGCGTTGCCCATCTTGGCATTCACGGCATTCCCAAATACCCACAAAAACAGCATGTTGCCGAGAATGTGGAACGCATCACCGTGCAGAAACTGATACGAGAGAAACTGATGCAGCTTCAAGTTGTACGTGTTGAGCGTGCCCCAGCCGAGGATTTGCTGCGCCAAGCCGCCCAGACTCCCACCCTGCATCGACGGGTTGGCGATAAGGAAGACCAAGATATTGACCGCGATAAGGGCCTTGTTGACCCAGGGGTAGCGGCGTTCGGGAGCGTCGGTCTTATACGGAATGATCAGCAACGGTCGAAATCCTCTATCGATGCGGTCGGATTCGGGGATAAAATCGGCCTAGCCGCCGACCATACCCGAGAATTCGCGTGTCGAGCGGAATTGTAGTCGAATACGGCCTTTGCGTGCGGGCCCGGCTCGCCGCTGTCTGGGGCGCATTCTGGCGCGAACGCCCCTTGCCAATTCCGCCTTTTGCCGTCATATTACGGGATTCTGGCGTCTTTGCAGCGCCAAGTTTTGTTAGTCAGAGCCAAGTTTTGTTAGTCAGAAGTCCACCGACGGATTAAACGAGATAACGCGATGTATGCAGTAGTAGAAGACGGCGGGAAGCAGTACATGGTCAAAAAAGGCGACACGATCCACATCGAAAAGCGGGATCTCGCTGAGGGTGCCAAGACCGTCGAATTCGATCGGGTGCTGATGATCGGCGATGGCGACGACCGCAAGCTCGGTCAGCCGGTGGTCGCTGGTGCCAAGGTCACGGCCACGCTGGATCGTGCGGTTAAGGGCCCCAAGCTCGAAATCGTGAAGTTCAAGCGTCGCAAGGGTTATCGGCTGCACAAGGGCCACCGCCAGAATATGCTGCGCGTCACCATCGACAGCATCAGCGGCTAAGCCCATTTTCGAGAATCCCCACCTTTTCTCTCGTTCATCCCGGCATAGAATGCGAAAGGCCGCGGTATGAATCGAAAACACGCAGAAACAACTCGTAAACGCAACCACCCGGCGATGACCGTCGGTCGCTGGTTGCTTTTTGCCGTTCTCGCCGGATTTGCGATCTCAGCGGGCATGAATTTGCTCTCCGCATCGGCCCTCGCCGACGAAGAAAAACCGCCGCCCAATAAGGGCAAGCCCGCCGTCGATCGGCAACCGGCTGCACCTCGGCAACCCACCACGCAAACATCCCAACCGACCGGTCGCCGCGTGATCAATGCAGGTCGCGGTCAGAATCCTGACAAGCTAAACGTTCGCAGCCTATCTGTGGGAGCACGCAAGCGCGGGTCGACGTCGCGCCCCACGCGCGAAGTGGCTGCCGATCGTGCGCGACGCCAACGAGAAGCTCGGGCTCGCCGAGCCGCCGCCGCCCGCCGTCGATCCGCACGCCGAAACAAAAACGTCGCCGGTCGTGGCAAAGCATCGATGCGTTTTACCGAAGTGCGATCGAAACCGGTTCAGGATGCGGTCGATTATGGCGTGGAAGACGTGCTTGAGACCGAGAACGGTAAGCAGTATCGCATTCGCTACAAATTCGATTCGCGGCTTTCGTTGTATTACGTATTTCAAAACGAATTCATCGACCGTGGCGGCGTGCCCGGATTGATGACGTTTAAGGCAACAGCCCGCGACCGCACGGTCGTTAAACAAACCATGCAAGCCACACAGGGCGCTCCGGGAACGCCGGGCGGTGGGCGAAGGTTCTACAAGGCCGTTTGGGAATACGACCGATTCCAAATCGAGGAATCGGTAATGGGCAAGTCGGCATCGTTTGATTCGCTCAAGGAAACCTATCCGGTGCGAAAGTTGCGTCGATTGGGTCGCGTGCCCGGTACGAAAATCGAGTTTCTTCAAAACGGTTGGACCGGCGAATTCTTAAACGTGCAGGTTCAATACGGCAATGACCGACTTGGCCCGACCACGCGCGAAAAGCTGTCGCGCACCAGCCAACGCGCGGATATCGAGCCCGAAAACCTGCAGCGCGTTTTCGACGATTTAGGCACGTTGATTCTGCCGCGGCGCCCCGTCGCCGTCGGCGATCATTGGCAGCGCGAACGACGGGCACCGATTCGCAACTTTGGCGATTCGGTCACGCGCTACGACCTGTCACTGCGTGACGTCGTACAAGACGGCAGCGACCTCATTGCTGAGGTTCAAATCGCCGGCTCGATCACGCTTGAAAAAGAAGCGGAAAACGACGCAGCCGAAAACGAAACGACCAATAGCGGCACCGTGCATCAAAACGGCAAGCCGATCATGCCCAAGCCGCGACAGCGTCAGGTCAAGAAAGACGCCGGCGGTGAAGACTTCGAACTCGATCGCGCCGCCGTTGAAGGAAAGTATCGCTTCAACATTACCAAGGGGCGCTTGGTCGAATTCGAGCTTCGGCGCGTTCGCGAAATGTCGGCCGATATGGAGTCCGAAGCGATGGGCCAAATGTCGCTCGAATCGGGCGAGGCCCACACCATGCGCGTCACGGTCAGCACGACCGAACCGGCCAAGCCGATCATTATTGGCGGGCCGAAACCGCCGGATGAACCCGAGCCGGAAACGCCCGAGGCGAAACCGACCGGCCGCCCGACGAGTCAACAGATGCGAATGCAGCAAGAAGCACGCGAACAAGCCCGCAAGCGTCGCGAAGAACGACAAAAGCGTGCGGAACAGTCGCTAAAGGAACGCCTCGAAGCTGCCCGTCGGGCGCGCGAAAAGGCCACGTCTCAACCGGCCAACGATGTCGTTACCGACGAGGCGCCCGCCCGCAACAGCAATCAGGAAGACGCGCCGGCACCGACCACGCAACCGGCCAACAGTTAACACCGTTCGTTTGCCGCAGGATGGATCAGTATGCGTCACGAATCTCAATTCCGCTCGATCTTGATTCGCCTTATGGTGGTCGCGTTTCTCTTCGGAATCGGATGTGCTTCGATGTCCGGCTGCTTAAACGATGAAGAGATGATCGATCACCACGAGCGCGTGCTCGATCAGGAAGACGAATAATCGCCGGCACGCGACAAAGGCGGTCCCCTTGCCCCCGAAAAAACGCACCTCAAAAAAACGCGGCGACGAATCGGGCCCTTGGTATGCCGACGGCCTGAAGTTCAAATGCACGCAGTGCGGTAACTGCTGCACCGGCGCCCCCGGCTACGTCTTCGTCAACCAAAAAGAAATCGACGCCATCGCCGAATTCGTCGGGCGGGCTGACCGCGGCCTCACCAAGAAGCATCTGCGCCGAGTTTATGGCAACAGTTACTCGCTCACCGAAGATCCGAATAACGGCGACTGTTGTTTTTTAAAAACCACGCCCGACGGCAAACGCACGTGCAGTATCTACCCCGTGCGCCCATTGCAATGCCGCACGTGGCCGTTTTGGGATGACCTTCTCGAATCGCCCGATGCTTGGGATTTCGCCGCTGACGGCTGCCCCGGTATGAACCGCGGTAAGACTCACGACTTGGTGCAAATTCGCGTGCGGCTAAATGCACGCGATTGGGACGATCTGCCGTCATGAGCGACGACATCGGCACGATTGCCGCGCGTCATCTCGACAATCCCGCATTGCACGCCGACGTCCGCGCGCTATACGACGATATCGATCGCCAAATCGCCGCCCACCAACCCCGCTGCACCAACCGCGGCCTCTGCTGCAACTTTCGTGCATACGGCCATCGGCTGTACGTTTCCACTGCTGAACTGAGCCACTTTGCAGCCGGTCGCGGCAACGCGATGCTACCCGTCGATCCGGCCTCGGGGAGCTGCCCTTATCACATCGACGGCATGTGCACCGCTCGCGCTGAGCGACCATTGGGTTGTCGGATTTTTTTCTGTGAGTCCGAATCGGACGCGTGGCCGAACGAGATCTACGAAACGGCGTTGAACCGGCTGCAGGCAATCGCAGCCGCCCACGGCGTCGAATATCGGTATGTCGAGTGGTTATCGGCATTGGCGACCATTCCCCCGTCGGCTACTGCGGCTCCGACGCCCGAAGATCCATCCGAGCAAAAGATTGACCCGCTTTCCCTGCCCGTGATAGACTCTTAACGTGTGGAGCAGATGAACTTGGCACCGCCTCCGGCGACGCCCGTATGGTTCGCCTGCTCCGGAGCAATCCTGCCCGACGCACTACCCGCCTCTTTGTCCCCGCGACGAGGAACGACATAAGGAATCGTGATGAAAAAGATCAAAGCTCTCTTGCTGTTCACTTTGTTCTGTGGTGCCCTAACGGTGCCTTCGATGGGCTGCGCCGACGGCGTCGCTCAAACCAAGGCCGACTACGCTCGCTCGACGCGCCGCGCCTTCCGCTATGACTGGCAGATGAGCGTGGATGACTTCCACCTGATCACGTACACGCATCGACCACTACGCCTGTCGCGTTACATCATCGACTAGGTTTCGCGTTCGCGCCTATCGCACACGGCCCTGCGCCGGGTGTTTGGCGAATCGGTTTGTTATCATGACGGCGTTCCGTGCATTGCGCACCGAACGCCGTTTTTGTTTGCACACAATGATGTCATACCCCTTCGCGCGATGGTGAGTTATGGCCGACGAACAATGGGTCGAATTGCTGAAAGTCGCCGACTGTCCGCCCGGCCGGCGCAAGTTTATCGAGATGGGCGACCGCGAATTGGCCGTGTTTCACCTGGCCGATCCGGATCGCTTCGTGGTGATCGATAACAGTTGCCCGCATGCGGGGGGCAATCTATCCGCAGGTGAAATTGAAGACGGATGCGTCGTCGTGTGCCCCTGGCATTTATGGACGTTCAACTTGGATAATGGCGCGTGCACGCTTAACGAGCAGATCACGTTGCAGCGTTATCCATCCAAGGTGGAAGGCGACGCGTTGTTGGCGTTGTTGAAGGATTGAGGCGGCGGGCTTTATCTAGACAATCGCATTAATTTCCCGCGTGCCCGAAATCGTCCTCAACCAAAATGCGGTCGATGAATCGATCTGCTAAAAGATCTTCTGAGACCAACGTTCGATATTTTTGAAACGCCGAGCCCGCCGCTGCATCTTTGCCTGTGTAATGACTCACGAAACCCTTAACAAACCAAGCCTCTGCATGGTTGGTGCGTTTGGCAAGATGTTCGTCGAGCGAACGAACTTGTCGCTCAAAATCGGACGGTTTACCGAACAGATCGCGCAGGTCAATCTCTGCGTAGGCCAAATTCGGGGCGCGATCGAAGCCGGTGCGTAACGAACGCGCCGCTGCTGCGTAATCACCCAATGAAAAGCACGCCAAGCCATGCGCGATGTGTGGACCGGCCTCATCCGGCAATGCGACTGTCGCGCGTAAGTAGTGTTCGCGAGCTTCTGCATACGCACCGCGGTGAAACGCCGCGTCGCCGCGCCCGACAGCCATACCTGCAAGCGTGGCGTTGGATTGACGTTGCGGCGCTGCAAGTTCATTGGCGGCATGCGTATTCGGACGTACCAGAATGGCAGCGGGATGGGAATCGTCCGAGTCGGTTTCTACCACATCACGAAGTTCGATTTGCGATGTTACAACAGGGGGATGCGTTTTCGATTCTCTTACAGGCTGCGCGGCATCGTCATACAAGACCGGCGGCAATGCGGCGGGCGTGTCCATTCCTGTTTGTGTTTCAATCTCATTAAGCGGAACGGACTTGGTGATTGTATTCTCGTCGCGGTTTGCCAACCAAAGTGATTCGTTTACCGGTGCCGTCGAAATCGCGTTCGCTGGTAGGCCTTCTTGTCTTCGCGCGTTCATCACGCGAGCGGCCCAGGCATCTGTACGGTGCAGCCGCCCACCAAACGCGTCGTAAGACGCGTTGTACATCTGTTGTGCGATCTGGGCCGAGGAGACGTTGCCGCAGTACACGGGCATTTGGTAATTGAGATACTGCGTCGGCTGCTGATAAAGCAGATCGCCATACGTGCCGCCCCAGAATCGATTGGTAAACCCGTAACCGTAACCGCCGAAGCCGCGATAGCCGAGCGAGTAACCGCTGTTGAGATAACCGACCGACGTGCGTTGCCCCACAGCCTGGGCAAACAGGGTGGCCGGCGCGACCATCGATACGAGCATTATCATCAAGGCAATTCGTTTCATGTTGGCGTCTCCTGACACCCACCATGATAGCGGGCCGCGCTGCTACGGTTCAAAGTTCTCGGCGCGTAAGGATGGTGCAAGGACAAGCAATCGACTGCGGGTACGTGCAATGGCATTTCATGAAGGATTTAATACGACCGATAGCTGAGAGCGGTTGGGGACTCGTATTGGGTCACCCCAATTAAGCCGGATTTAAAAATGTATCGATCAGCTCTTTTATTCGTGATCGAACAGGTTTTTCATTCTTTCGATATCGAGTGCAAAGCCGGGCAGTACGACCGATGAGGGTGCGGCACCGCCCGCATCGGTTTCTTTGAATTGACCGTCCCTCAAGATCAGAATGTTAACCGTCAGATCGTCGGGATTGACGATCCAATACTCGCCAACGCCAGCTTTCTCATAGTCGCCACGTTTTGTTTCCTGGTCCATTCGATGCGAACTCGGCGAGAGAATCTCCATAATCAAGTCGGGCACTTCGGTGATGTAAGGATTGCATCTTGCCGCCTTTTCGTGACTAAGGAATACCAAATCGGGACGATAAACCAGATCGTCACCAAGACGAACGTCGACCTCGACAGCTGTAATACCCATCGGTGAACTAACGAGATAGTCATGTAATTGGCCGGTTATCTCAGCCAACAAGACTTGATGACGAAAAATCGGGCTGGGCGACATGCAGATCACTCCATCGATCAGTTCGTAACGCGCGAAAGGATCTTCCGGCAACGCTAGGTATTCGTCCGCAGACATGCGCAGGCCGTGATAGCCTGCATTGGTATTCGTATTGGCGACCAGCGGTTTGTGCATATGAGTATTGTACCGAGACAAAACGCGATTCCCAATTAATAACAGGCCGATCCCTTCATGGCACCTCTTACAAAGTCACGCTGAATCGTCCAGCCCGAAGGCCTCCATCAACGCCCCACCTCGCCCAAGCTGCTCATCTGCTATACGAATCAGCCCTTCATGCGGAACAGCCGCCGGTCGCGCGCGACGTATGTCAGCAACGCATGCCGCCTCACTACCCGGTCCGCGCCATGTGGTCAGACAAATCAAGGCGACGGCGGGAGATCGACTGATACCGGCATGGCAATGACATAGCAGTGTGCCGTTTACCGTTTGAGTCTGTCGTGCGAATGCGATGATGGCATCCACATCCGCACGCGTTGGCGGCTTCATCCGAAGGCCAAACTCACTTGCGGCGCGTTGTCGCATAGCCAAGCGTGCCTGACCCAATAGATCATCGTCAGCCGGCGTTTCGTATCGTCGAAATTGAGAATGAGCGAATGCTCAACCTTATTCGTATCGATGGTGTATTCGCGCTGACCGCCAATCGCGATGATGGCACGAACTTCCGCCGCATCAGGCTGTTGCATGAACATCGCGGCTTCGGAATAGCCGAGGATCACTATGTTGGGATGATGCGGCATTAATATAGTTTATGCGATTGCCTTCGATAGCTGAAAGATCGCTGTGGGTCACTTCCAGTACTGTCATTCTACCGGCATTGGAACGCTCAAGTTAAAAATCATTATTTGAGTCAACCAAGCAGACGCGACCCATCCGACCCTATATCCCATAAAAGTAAAACAGCGCCGTAAACACAACGTCCGACGAAATTAGCGCGACGATGCTCTTCCAAACCGTGTTCGTCGTCGCGCGGCCGACGCCTTCTGCACCGCCGCGGGTGTTTAAACCTTCATAACATGCGATGATCGCGATCATCAGACCGAAGACCAACGCCTTCACCAAACCCGTGATGAAATCCTTCGGGAACACGGCGCCAGTTGTGTAATTAATATACGTCTCGGGCTCGATACCCAAAATGCCGACCGACGTTAGAAAACCGCCGAACACACCGATGACGTCGGCGAGCACCGTCAACATCGTCAGCATCACGACGGTCGCAATCACACGCGGCACGACGAGAAATCGAATCGGATTCAGCGCGATTGCCTTGAGCGCTTTTATCTCTTCGCCTTCGACCATGGTGCCCAACTCAGCCGCAATACTCGCGCCGGCAAAGCCCGACAACACGACGCCCGTGAGTAGCGGCCCCAGCTCGCGGAACACGGCGATCACGACAATGTCCGCCACGCGTTCGATCTGACCGTAGCTTTCCAGCGTGGGGGCCATCTGTAGCGCGAGGATGATCCCGATGAACACCTGCACGAGCATGACGATGGGAATGCTAAGGATGCCCACGCGCACCATCTGCGTCGTGAGATTGGCCCAACTCATGCGCGCTTCGGGTGCGTAGATACCGCGCAGCGCCCACGAAAACGTGTCGAACACCAGGCCGACGGCGCCGCCGAAGAAACGTATGAGTTGAAGCACGCCAGCCCATCGCGCCAATACAAACTGACCGATCGCGCGAATGAACCGTTCGATCGGATTGGCCGTCGATGATTGGCTGGGACTGGTGGACATAAACCTCTAAGACATGATCAAACGCGCGGCGGCGTTAACCGTTTAGCGCTTGTTCTTCCGTGTCGCAGATCGTAAAGAAGCGATCCAGCTTGGTGATTTCGAACACGCTGCGTACGCGATCGTTTAGACCGACGAGCATCATCTGGCCTTTGTAACTATTCACGCGGCGAAACACATCGACAAACGTGCCCACGCCAGACGAATCGATATAACCAACGTCGTTCAGGTCGAGCACAAACTTCGATGGTCGCTCTTTGGCGATTTCGAGCAAGGCTGAATGCAATGCCGGCGACTGGTGCAGGTCGACTTCACCCGACAACACGACCACGGCATTCTTATCGATGCGTTTGACCTCTTTGACCAGATTGCCGCCGGAACTATCCGCCATACTGAAAAGAACCTCTGCCTAACAACCCGACTACGATTCGGCCGCTTCGGGCGTGGCGTACTTCACCATGCGCAACATCATACCGCCCTCTGCAGGGCAGCTATACTCGGCTTCGTCCATCAACGCCTTGATCAGGTGGACGCCGAGTCCACCCGGACGCACATCATCCAAGTCGCGACCGGATATTGCGGACGGATCGACCTGCTTGCCGCGATCGCGCACGACGACCGAAATTCCGCAACGACCATCGGGTGCCGTTTGCGGCTCCATGCTGATCGTGATGGGCTGGTCATGTCGATTTCCGTAGCCGTGTTTGATGACGTTGGCGAGTGCTTCGTCGATGGCAAGCACAAGCCCGTGGCAATCTTTCTTGGAGAAGCCTTCCATCGCCGCCATCTGTTCGACTGCGGCGCGCACCACGGGCAGGCTGCGCGGGCTGCTCATGATGTTCAGTGATATGGGGTAGTCGCTTGCCATCTGCCAACTCTTGATCGGCATTATGCCGGGATCATGGTGAACCCGGTAGCCCTTCCGCGCTACCGTTTGACTGCGGGATCACGTTTTTTCCGGGTTCGTTCGATTGCGCCACGCGACGCCGTACAAAATTGCGCCAACGTTCCACAGCGCCGGCCCGCTCTGACATCGAATCGCCGTAGTCGTATCCAAATCGCTCGCCGGTAATTTTTTCCAGCGCGATAATTGAGTAAAGCCGTACGCCCTCGTCCTCGTCTTCGAGTCGATCCACGATCAGCGGCACGGCCTTGTCGTCCCGTTCGCGCCCCGCTTCGACAATCGCCTTAATGCGCACAGACGGCTCTTCATGCTGAATGCGAGCGCGATTGCTGGCAGGTAGCGGCTCGATACAACCGACGGTCAGCAAACAGGGTATCACAACGAAAAAGGCGCAAGCGCAACGGCGGCGCGTCGAGAGATGCTTGCGAGATGAGACAGGGATTCCCGACGCCATACGGCGATTCTACGCAGGACAGCCAACCCTGCCAATTTTGCGGCGGTGACTTTTGGTTGGCGGTTCCTGCCGAGCTTGTATTAAGCCTCGACGGTAACACCCTTCCAGAACGCGACGTACTTCTCGATATTCTTCGCTTCGGGCTTGGTGTCGGGATACGTCCAAGCCGCGTCGACGTTCACTTCGCCGTCCACCACGATGTTGTAATACGACGCCTGGCCCTTCCAAGGGCAGACCGACGTGGTGTCGCTGTCTTTGAGGAATTCGGTATTGATCGAATCCGGCGGGAAATAGTGGTTGTTATCCACCACCACCGTCTGATCGCTTTCGGCCAACACTTGCCCGTTCCAGATTGCTTTGGCCATTCCCATTGCTCCTCGCTCAATTCGTCTTTCTAGGGGCTACGGACGTCCATGTCCGTCGCTAACGCCGGGATTGTAGGCCGACTGAAATCTCGTGCACGCGTGAAAGCCTTCGCGAGATGATTATCGCGCGAACCTCGCGTGCATGTTGTCCGGGCTACCCGCCGTATCTATATTCCGTAACGCATTAACGCAGGCACCTGCAGCCGCACCACGCTAAAGCCGCTGCACAGCACAAAGGGGATTGCCATGGCCCAGGCCGATCAACTCGACATCATCTTTACCGCACCGCATCCGGACGATCTTGAGATCGGCTGCGGCGGCCTGATCGCCAGTTTGGTCGAGCAGGGTTATCGCGTCGGCATGGTGCACATGACGAACGGTGAGCCGACGCCCAATGGCGATCCTGAAACGCGAAATAAAGAAATGCTGGCCGCTGCAGACGTGCTCGGCGTGCAAGTGTGTGAAATGCTAGGGCTGACCAATCGCGTGCTGATGGACGGCCCGGAACCACGGTTCGCACTCGCAAGCGTGATCCGCAAATATAAACCGCGCGTGTTGGTCGGCATCGCAGGCCGCACCGTCGCAGCGTCACCCGATCATTACCAAGCGCAGCTCATTACTGAGGCGACGCGTTTCTATTCGCAACTGACGAAATGGAACGAGCGATTTAACGACACTGAGCCGCATCCGGTCGATCATCTGATCTACCGACCGATCTCCCGCTCGGCCCAAATGGAGAGCTTTTCGAGCCAATTTGTGGCCGATATCACGGCCACGTTCGATAAGAAAGTGGCTGCGATCTCATGTTATCGGTCCCAGTTTCCGGGCGAACGACTCGAGCGGGTAGTTCACTATGTGCGGTCGTTGGCAGGATTTGAGGGTGGATCGTGCGGGTACACTTACGGCGAACTTTACGCCGTACCGCGACCGATCGGATTCACCGACCCGATGAAGGCATTTGAAAAATGGCCGGTGCCTTCGATCGTGGAACGACCGAAGTTCTAACGGGTTGGCGGTACGTGACTTGCCACCGGAAGAGCGGTGGCCCACGGTTAACGCCGTAAATCTCTATCTACAAACCTTTTACATTCACGCGCCGGCCGCGACGTCGCTTGCGGGCGATCAATTTTCGTCCGCCCGGACGGCGCATGCGAGCGCGAAATCCCTGCTTGCGGGCTCGTTTGCGATGGCTGATTCGGTGTGCGTAATGCATGGTCTTCGGGCTCCGTTTGGCTTTTTCGAATCGGTTAGGCTACCAAATCATCACGAAAATGCAACTCAGCGGGTTGAAAACCCCCTTGCAACGTGGCATCAAAATCGCGCAATTCTTGCTGAGGCAAGAATTTTTGTAAAAAACCCCGTTTGCGTGCTATTAAGCGGCTTGCTAGACTTCCGACGTAAGTAACAGAATCCGATCGGCTCAGACACGAGGCCGACCTACCCAATATCAAGGAGATGCTCATATGGAGGCTTACGAACAACTCAAGCGACTGGTCGAGTCCTGTGCCGAGGATGTCGCCAAGGCTGAGGGCGGCAACAAGGCGGCCGGTACGCGCGTCCGCAAGGCGATGCAAGACATCAAAAACGCCGCTCAAGAGGTCCGCAAGGTCATTCTTGAAGTTCGATCGTCGCAGCCGTAATCGCGCAAGCTTAGGTGCTCGCACATTGCGTTGCGCCATACTTAACAGCGTTAGCCAAGGGCGGGCCTTTGCCGCCCTTCTTTTTTTGTCTTTGCAGCCTATTATCCACGCTCTTTTCCCAATCGATCCCCTTTGGAGCCCTCTATGCCACCCGCCGCCTATTGCGACCCTCAAACCATTAACTGCGACGAGTTGGCATACACACGCGAGGCGATTTATCAATTGCTGCCGCAGGCACACGAAATGGCCATGCTGGACGGGATTCCGCTTTGCGACGAGGAAAACCAAATCTTCGCGGCCTATCGCGATATTCGCGACGATGAGTGGTGGTGCCGGGGTCATATGCCGAGTAAGGCGATTTTCCCGGGCGTATTGATGATCGAATCCGCCGCACAGCTTTGCGCGTTCTCGCAGAAGATGCTCTACAAAGATTGCAAAGACGTGATGGGTTTTGGCGCGATCAACGACGGGAAATTTCGCGATTCGGTCTTCCCGCCCAACCGCGTGATCCTGATTGCCAAAGTCACCGACCCGCGACTGCGGTGTTACACCTGCGGCGTGCAGGCGTTCGTCGACGGTCGAATGGCGTTTGAATGCAGCATCCGGGGTATCAACCTGAATTTGGGTTAGGCGCCGTCGCGCGATGTCCTGTACCGTTGTGAACGCATAATTGGGAAAGCCACACGGAACATTCTTTATCTAAGCTCGAAGCTCAGTTTTAAGATCATAATTTTCAGCACTCAGATCCCGAATCTCAGATTCGTATTTCGTCTCTTGCCCACGGCGCGGCTCGCAAAGCTCAAACGTTGCTGCTCTCTAATCCTGCAACCCCTACATTTTCATCTTCCATCTCGATTTGGTAGGATGGAGGCCCGACAAATCGCATCCTGAGAGCGGGTAATGCGTTTTTCCTTCACTAAGTCCGTCCAATTAAGCAAAGGCCAAATCGTGCATATATTTTCGAGCCGTCCGTGGATGCTGGCCCTTGTCATGGCGATTGTCGTCACTGTTTCTTCGATCGATAGCGCTGTGGCCCAACCGTTGAACGGTCGCCCTATCGAAGACGACATCTTCTATCACTTCATGCCGATTGGCTGGCGCGATTCAGATAATGACGCGCAGCGATTTGGTGATTTCAACGGCATGACGGCTTCGCTCGATTACCTTGAAGAACTGGGTGTGACGGCGGTTTGGATGAACCCGATCTTTCCGTCGCCGGCCTATCACGGCTACCAACATGGCCCCGGCGATCAGGTGAACAGTCGATTCGGCACCGAGGCGGAGTTTCTGAACTTTGTCGACGCCGCCCATCAGCGCGGCATCAAGGTGTTTATCGATTTCGTGGTGTACGGCATCAGTCAGGATACATCTTGGTATCAAAGCGCGGCGGGCAATCCGAGCAGTCAATTCGACAGTTGGCTCGCGTTTGAGAACTTCGCCAATACGAATTACCTAGGCAGTGTTTATAACAGTTGGAACGGCGCGAGCGTCGGGTTTATCCATTGGAATCTCGACGATAGTGGCGCGAGCGATTTGGTTACGAGTTGGTCGCAGCATTGGCTCGACCCGAACGGTGACGGCGATCCGTCCGATGGGATTGACGGCTATCGTCTCGATCACGTGTGGGCGCAATATCCGAACGGGCCCAACGGCTGGGGATATAACCTCGATTGGTGGGTCGCGTGGCGCGATGCGCTGCGTAGCGTAAATCCCGATGTGTTTATCTTCGCCGAACAGGCCGATTGGGGATCGACGGGGGCGAATTTGTTGCCCGCCTTCGACGCCAGCATGACGAAGCCGTGGGAGTTTGCGGCGCGCGATGCGTTGAAATTTGAAGATGCCTCCAACTTGTACAGCCAAACGCAAGCCACGCTCGCCGCGCTGCCTGCAGGTAAGAATTTCATGGGCATCATCGGCGATCATGATGTCGATCGTCTTAGCTCGGTGATTGGCACCAGCTTGAACAAAGGCAAGGCTGCCGCCGCCGTTTTATTGACGGCACCATTCACGCCGATGATCTATCACGGTGATGAGATCGGCATGACGGGCGTGAAAGCCAACTATGGGAGCGATGCCAACGACATCCCGTTTCGTGAGCCGTTCAAATGGAATGCCGTCGCCGGGCCACCGATGAGCAACTATTGGGTGTTGAACAGTCAGGCGTTTAACAATGCGTATTCGTCGAATAACGACGGACGCTCTGTCGAAGAACAAAACAACGTGTCGGGTTCGTTGTTGGAAACGTATAAAGAGTTGATTGCTGCACGGCGCGACCACATCGCGTTACGGCGCGGTGCGTATTATCCGATTCCGGCAAGTGCGTCGCAGGTTTGGTCTTTCTTGCGACACGAAGTCGGCGAAGAAGCGCTGCTGGTAGCGATTAATGTGGGCAGTCAGCCGCGAAATGCGTCGCTCAATATGACTGAATTGAGCGTTAACGGCGGCAGTTCGACAGTCGTTGATGTTTTCTCGAGTGCGTCTTTACCGCAGCTTACGAATGCGAACAAAGGCAGCTACGCGCTGACCATCGGCGGCTATGGTTATCGCATTCTGGCCGTGAACGTAGAGCCACCCGCGCCGGCCCCGGACGCATTAAGTGGGTTTGAGATTCAAAGCCGCTTTTCTCCTGCCGATCTAGTGGCCACGCAAGACAACGCGACCGGACTGGGTGATAACATTTCTGAGCTGAACCAACTGTTCGTTAAATACGAAGCGGACGGTCTGCGCATTGCGTTGACCGGTAATCTGGCGACTGACGGCACGGGGCTGGCCGTGTTGTTTGACACGACTGTTGGCGGTCAAAACGTGCTCGACACGAACGGACTGAGCCCGCCCCCTGCCGGTCCCGATCAATTGACGGACACGCATTTCGATATTGATTTCGCACCCGATGAGATGCTGTTTATTAACACCTTTAGTGGCAATATCTATGTCGATCAGTATTCGTTCCCGGCGGGTGCGGCGGCCACGAAAGTCTATCGCGGTAACGGCACGGTTAACGATGGCGATGGATTCTTAAATGGCGGGAACAACCCGAACGGATTGCAAGTTGCGTTGAACAATACGAATGCCTTGGGCGTCACCGACAGCAGCGCTACGGATGCGGCGACGGCAACCAATGGTTTTGAATTGAAGGTGCCCTACGCCGATATCGGCATGGCAGACGATGCGACGTTCAAAGTTGCCGCATTCATCATGCAAGGTAGCGGCGCCGTGAGCAATCAGGTATTGCCGGGTTTGGGTGGTGGCGTTGCCAATCTGGGCGCGACGCCGAACTTTGCGGCGCTGCCGGGACAACAATTTGCGACGGTCTCACCGACTACGGTCGTGGTAGGCGATATCGATGGTGACGGTGATGTTGATGCGGTCGATGCTTCGTTGTTGGCCGATGTGCTGCTCGGGATCGATTTGGATAGCGATCGTCAGGCGGCGAGCGATTTGAATGGTGACGGAATGCTAGATGGTCGCGACGTGCAGGTATTTTTGGATGCGGTCGTGCCATAGGTTGCTGGCACCGTCAAAACAGATCCAGGGGTGAGTTGGTTCGATGCCGCCCGTAAGAACGTGCTTGGTTCACGGTGTCTTACGAGTGATTTGCAAGCCACTCTCTAGTGCAACCCTCCCCTAACCCCTCCCTGCAAGGGAGGGGAAATTATTTGCTAGGCGCTAGGTGCTAAATACTTGGTGCTAATGCCCCTTCCCTGCTGGTTTATTCATACCGGCTTTGTTCTACTGTCTTTTCCTCGCGACGTAAATCAAGTTGCGGCGACTGAGTTCTTCGATATCGCGATTCTCGAAACCGGATAGTGTTGGCGGATTTGTTTTGAGCGCGTCGAGCGAGCGGTCGTCGAGTTTGAACTTCACATCGACGATCTCCAAACCCGCTTCTTTAAACAAATCTCGATAATCCCGATCAAACAACAGATTCTGATACGTATAGCGATTGCGATAATAACGTTCGATATCGCGCGGCGTGAGATTGAGGAATCGTACCGGCGATTGGGTCTTGTCGGCGTGTGCGAAATGGTCGGTCGGGTCGACGTAGTGAATGGCAACGCCGCCGGGTTTCAGCACCCGGCGGGCTTCGACGAGTATCGCAAGCAAATCTTCGCGGGGGATATGTTCGAACGTGTTGGTCGAACAGTGGATGTCAATGGAATCGGCGGCAAAGCCGGTGTTTCGGGCATCGCCGGGTGCAATGTAATCGATATCGAAGAACTGAAAATCGTCTAGTTTATTATCAGGAATGATATCCAAGTAACACATATCTAGGTTAATTGAATTTACACCCGCCATTCGTTCCCGAAGCAAACCATCTGTAATCAATCCCGACCAAATATCTTGATTTCCGGCGTCGGTCATCACGCACAGCATGACAGCCTTCAGACTCTTATGATGGACATATCTATTCAGGTCATACGTTGAGACCTTCTTGGCCCCGCACAGGTAAAAACCAAACGCCATCGCCGGCACCCAGCCGGTGCCTAACTCCATGACGTGTGCGCTATCTAGTTGCACACCGTGCTCAACGGCCAACCGTGCGAGTTCTGCCTGGCGCTTCAACTTGCGGCGGATGTAATTCGGGGCTCGAAACCGTCCGAATTGCCGCTGTAACGCCACGTAAACGCGATGACCGCCGGGCATCGCTGCTAGCGCTCGCAACAAATTGGCTCGCACCTTCCAGTTCATATCGCGATTATGTTGAAATTTAAGGCGGCGGCTACTGACCGAGGAAGCGGAATGTCAGATCCTGCCAGTCCGGCGCGGCCACCATTCGCAATACGCCCTGATTGAGCGGTTCGCGCAGCTCGCTGCCTTTGGGAAGCGCAATCGCATAACCTGCCGGTTGAAAGTCGCCCGACAACACGCGCAACGACAAGTCGAGTTCGTTATTCACGAGATAACGCAAGATCGGTGCGTCATACACAACCGCGTCGACCTTTTCGGCGGCGAGCGCTTCTAGCGCGGCTTTGGGCGAATCGAAGCTGCGCATGCGGATGCGATTGTCTTTCAGATACGTCGCGCCGGTCGAGTCTTTCACGGTGGCGACGGTGCGACCGGGCAAATCTTCGGGGCCGTTGATGCTCGATTCGAGTTGCGAGACGGTCAGCGCCGAAGCGATGGCAGCGGTAAAGCTGGAGATCACGATGATGCTGGCGAACATCCAAACGAGACCGATCAAACGCCCCGCGATCGTAACTGGTGCCTTGTCGCCATAACCGACAGTTGTCATGGTCACGGCCGACCACCAAAAGCCGGAGCCCAGTCCTTTGGCCACGCCGCCGCCGAACATTTCTTTATTTCGTTTGCGTTCGACCACCCAAACTAGCACACCGACGACAAGCAGTAACACGCCCAACGCAGCCACGGCCTGCGCGAATCGCAGCGTAAACAATCGACCGAGAAATGCGCTGAAGCCCGCCGGTTGAGCGGACACGGCAACACCCAAGCCACCGTTGAAGTAGGCGTGGGTAAAGTCGATCTGTTCCTCGCGCTCGGCCGTCATCGTCAGCGCGGCGGCGGCCACGTCGTACGTGCCATCCTGCAAACCCTCGATCATTTCGGCGATGCCGGTTTCGCGCAGTTCGTATTCGATGTTGAGTTCTTTCGCCAAGTCGTCCCACAATTGAATCGTAATGCCCGACCAGGTGCCGTCGTCGGCTTTGATGGCGAAGGGTGGGACGTGACGCGTCGCGACAGTGAGCTTTTTGCCGCTCATGTTTTCAGTCTCGGACTGGGCCAGCAGCACCGAAGGAATACAGAATATGATAATGGCCGCGATCCTCGCGACCTTGCACTCAGATTTACGAAATTGAAACAAACCGAACATCATTCACTCCTGTCGCTATCTTAAAGTCGCCGTGCAATCGCCTCAGGTCCAATGACATGTTAACACGCCATGCGCCGACGTGTGTTGATAAGCGGATGCCTGCGACCGATTGAGTGCGATACGGTATCAAGTGACTGTCAGCGCGGCGACGGCGCGCTTAGAATAATGAATGTTAGCGGTGATTTTTCCGTTTGTTTGAATTGGCTAAGATGCTGTTTCGCATTCTGGATGAAGAGGACGATACATGAGCCAATACGTTTCCAAATTCGCTATCTGTATGCTGCTCGCGATCGCCGTCTCGGTACCGGCAGCCGCTCAGGATCGGATGGTGCCTGTCAATGAAGGCGCGGCGAGCATGTCAACGAGTCAGGCCGCGCGCATGACGCCGGCCGTGCGCGTCTTTCGAGAAGCCAGCCCCGCCGTGGTGAACTTATCCACCACGCAAGTGGTTACCGTGCGTCGACGTGCGGGATTCGGAAGCTTGTTTGACGAAATTTTTGAGATGCCGACAGCACCGCAGCAGTATCGCACGCATAGCGTGGGCTCCGGGTTCTTGATTCATAGTGATGGATATATCGTGACGAACGCCCACGTCGTCGATCGGGCGACCGAAGTGAAGGCGACATTTGCGGATGGAATCGAACTCGACGCCGAAGAAGTCGCCATCGATCGGCGGCGCGATTTGGCCGTGCTCAAAGTCAATGCGAATCGACCGTTGCCGCATTTAAAGCTCGGCCGCAGCGACGACTTGATGCAGGGCGAACCCGTGATCGTGATCGGCAACCCGCTCGGCTATCAACACACGGTGACGACGGGCGTGGTGAGCGCGGTCGATCGCGAGTTGGCATTCGATGCGGATCATGTTTATCGCGGGTTGATTCAAAGCGACGCCTCGATCAATCCCGGAAATTCGGGTGGTCCGATGTTGAACATTCTCGGCGAACTGATCGGCATCAACACGGCCATTCGCGGCGATGCGCAGAACATTGGCTTTGCGATTCCCGTCAATCAATTGCGCGAACTATTGCCTCAGATGCTCGACATCGAACGCGTGCGGCGCGTCGATTTCGGTTTGCACTTTGACGGTCAGGTGCGTGGGGCGTTGAACGAAGGCGTGCGCGTGTTGCGCGTGGATAACGGTACGCCGGCGGCAAAGGCGGGCGTTCAAACGGGCGATCTGATTACCGCCATCGACAATCAACCGACGCCCAACTTCGTGGAGGCGTTCAGCCTGCTGGCGCGCACGCCGCCGGGGCAGTCGCTTAAATTAGACATTCGTCGCGAATCGGGCGATCAGGTGAGCGTGGAGGTGCCGCTGCGCGAAATCCCCGTCGGCGACGCGGTGGCGCAGATGGAACGCTTCTTCGGCATGACGGTTCGGCCCATGAATAAAGGTGATTTGCAACGACTTGGCGTGCAACGGTCGATCGGGTTGATCGTCGATGGCGTCAAGAATGGCAGCGAGGCCGATCGTGAGCGACTTGTCGTGGGCGACGTCATCACGCAGTTCGGCGGCTGGGGCGTGACCGATCTGGAAGGGTTGAGCCATCTCATCGATCAGGTCGATCCGGGTGACATTATTCCCGTTCAAATCTTACGCGTGAGTCGCAATCGGCTGGTGCGATTCGAGTTGGGCCTGCGGGCGCAGTGAGCGGACCACGCATCATCATCGCGCCGGATAGTTTCAAAGGTGCCGTCAGCGCGATCGAAGCTGCGGAGGCATTGTCTGCTGGATTGCGCGCCGCCCTGCCCGAGGCCGAGTTGATTTCATTACCCATGGCCGATGGCGGTGAAGGCACGCGCGCGATCATCGTCGAGAAAAGCGAAGGCTTATTGCGGACGGTTCGCGCGACCGACCCCTTGGGTCGCGACATTAATGTGACGGTCGGCTTAATCGATGACGCGACGACGGCTGTGATCGAATTGGCGGAGGTCTCGGGCTATCAGTTGCTGAGCGACGACGAGCGCGATCCGTTGCGCGCGACCACATTCGGGCTCGGCCAAGTGATGCGCGCGGCGCTCGATGCCGGCGTTGAGAAAATCATGCTTTGCCTCGGCGGTAGCGCCACGGTCGATGGTGGTGCGGGCATGATGCAGGCGTTGGGGTTGCAGTTGATCGATTGCAAGGGAAACGTTCTGCCGAATGGTGCGGGCGGCGGGCAACTCATCGATGTCGAGCGATTGCAATGGCACGATCCGCCGGAAGCGTTGGCAACCACGCCGATTGAAATACTCTGCGATGTGTTAAACGTGGCGACTGGCCCGCAAGGGGCGGCGCGCGTGTTCGGACCGCAAAAAGGTGCGGATGCGCAGGCCGTCGAACGACTCGAGAAAGGCCTGCAACATTGGGTGGCCAAGCTGGAGCATTTGACAGGGCTGGCTGCGGTGCATCAGCCCGGGACAGGTGCGGCGGGCGGTGTAGCCGTGCCGTTGTTGTCGTTTTGCAATTCGGAGTTGGTGCCGGGCGTCGATGTCGTCGCGCGGTTGGTGGGCCTGAACGAGCATGCGACGGATGCCGATCTAATCATCACGGGTGAAGGTCGGCTCGACGGTCAATCTATGATGGGCAAGGTCGTCGGTGCAGTGGCGCGAGCAGCGCAAGCGGCGCATGTGCCGTGCGTGGCCGTCGTGGGTCAGCTTGGCGAGGGGCATGAAGCAGCGGCGGCGTTGTTGGATCGGGTGTTTGCGTTGGAGTGTGGGTTGAGTGAGACGGCGGAGCGAATGCGGGCAGTGGGTGTTGACGTCGCACGCCAGTGTCTTTGAATCCAAACCGATTGGAACCTGACAAATCTAACGGAACCTGTCACGCAAGATTTATGTCGAGCGTATCTCGCCCCTTTCAGTTTCAAGTACAGCTTGACCACATTCGGTGCAAACGCCGGATTGATTTCCTGTCAGGTCGTAACCGCAATGATAACAATGGCCGTGAAGAAGCCTATCACCCATCCGCCGAATTGAGAGATAACGCACAACACATGCGATTAAGCTGATAAGCACGCCATGAAGCAGGCCGTTTATCTGATGGAATTCGACAACAAAGGGCCGACGCGCAGCGTGTACATCGACGATTCCTACTCGAGGAATTGAAACCTCATAATAGGTATCATTCTGCGATTCCGTCAGCTTGACATCGGCGGGATCGATTTCTGCCTGCAATCCGGCAATCACATCATCCAACTGTTTCCAATCCAGATATGAGTCAAGCAATAAACCGCCAGTGACGAGCGTGCCGCTCATTAGGAGCATGGCTACCCAGAAAAAAACACCCGACATGCGGTTGCGACGCCCTCCGGATCGCCAGCCAATAACGCACGATACTATCGAGGCCAATGTGGCGGCCATGATCTCCCAAGTCCACAAGCTACTCATGTAAACTCATTCATTTCACGCGCCAGAATACAAACCCCGTCGGTTTTGTGTTTACATTCATGCGGCCACAGGCCGCAGCTCTGAACGTTGCGCGCGGGATCGAAAATCGTGAGCGCTATCGCGTTACTTGCGAAGGGGCTACTTGCGAACCATTCGCTCCGCAACGCAAATCGCTTTTCACTCTTTGCTCTTTGCCGCTTTGCCGCTTTGCCTCTCGCCCCTAGCGATTTTTCTTTCTCAATTCCAAATTCTCAATTCTCAATTTCCTCAAGAATCGTGCGCGACTTCATTCTCAACAAAGTCCATATGATCGATCTCGACCTTGATCTTGTCGCCGGGGTTGAGGAACTTGCCCAGCTCCGCGCCGCAGCCGGTGCCGACGGTGCCGCTGCCGAGGATATCGCCGGGGTAGAACCAGCGGCTGGTGCTGGCGAAGGCGACCATGGCTTCGAAGCGATGTTGCACGCCGCCATACTTGCCGTCGGTCCATTGCTCGCCGTTAACGTAGGCGCGCATACCGCACTCATCGAGATTGGGAATCTCATCTTTGGTAACGAGATACTTGCCCATCACGTTGCCGAAATCTTTGCCCGGTGCCGGGCCCATGTTGACGGGCATCACGCGGGTTTGTCGCTCGCGGCTGGATAGATCGTTCAACACCGTGTAACCCACGATGGCGTCGGCGGCTTGTTCGGGTGTGGCGTTGCGGATGGGCTTGCCGATGATGCACGCCATCTCGCATTCGTAGTCGATCTTGCCTTCGCCCTTGGGGAAGAACACCTTCATGCCGTCGCCGGAAAACGCTGTCGCGTTGGAGTTGTAATAGCACGGCATCTCATACCATTCGGGCACGATGAAATCGAGACCGCGCTTCTTGCGCATGGTCATCACGTGCTGCTCGAACGCGTAGAAGTCGAGATACTGCGAAGGGCGCAACACGCACGGGCCGAAGAAGACGCTCTCCGGATCGACGCCGCCTTCGTTGGTCATGCTCGCCAATTCCTTGCGAAACGCTTCCCACTCGGGCAAGCCCGCGATCGCGGCGGTATGCACGCCGAGATATTGCGGGTCATGCAAATCGTGATGGTGGGCAGCCTTCTCGGTGATGTCGACGATCTGACCGTCGATGAGAATGCCGATGCGCCCCTCGACGGGCATGCGTCGTTGCAAATCGCGTGCGCGTGTTTCGGCGGACTCGTAGAAGTAGCAAAGTTTCATGGGACGGGCTCCCTATTGGTCGTGTTCGAATCAAGGTCATTCTGAAGGTCGGGTCATCGACCTGACGGATTGGCCGCAAGGGTAAATTCGATGAGGTGTTGCGGCAAGGCGTGTGGGGTATTCGCGAGTCAACTACCCCACGACGGACCAGGTACAACGCTTCCTGACGGGGCTAGCTCTGTAGGAAACGCAGCAGACTTCGGTGCCTGGCTCGAAAATTGACGAGACTCTTCGCATGAATGCGTTATTTAGCTAAGGCCTCTCCCAACTACTTTCAATCTTTCGAAGGCAAGTGGCAGTTAGCGCACAATCGATTAAGCGCGCATCATCGACAAGCGTGTAGTCAAGGTAGGCATAATAAGCGCGACGCTCCTTCGCCAAAATCGGAAATTCACTGTTGATGATCGACAAGCATTCCTCGATTATTAGCTTGCTTAATGTCGATCCGTCTTCGATTAAGTGAATCTTGAAATACCTACGCTGCAACCCACCGGCTGTCGTGATAGAAAGAACCTTTCGAATGGCATTTAGTCGCGCGTCCTCATCGGCGAGCAAAGATAGGATCGCTACCTGAAGGGGACGATGATATCGAAGTGGTTCGTACATTTTCTCTGAAGTAGCGACGATTAACTCTCTGTGCAGATTAGGCGAGCAGTAATCAGCGTCGTAACTCTCGTCTAATCGAGTACCTTCGTACATTTCCATTCCGCCTAAACTCGAATTCCTAAGATATCATTAACTCGTTTCTCGGATTCTATTTCGTAATCAACAACGCTGCGACGAATCACGCCAACCGCTTCCTGACGGGCGCGGCCCTGATTTGCAACCGCTCACCGCAGCCAACCCTCATACGCCTCGTGGTCTTTCATATCTTCAAACAGCCACGCCATGCGATCGACGAACCATATCTTGCAGACAATCGCCGCGTGGAAGCCGAGAAAGGCCGCCCAGAAGTTTGCGACGGCGAAACCGTAAATCGCGGCGATGAGAAAGGTCGCCGACAGCGCTGTTAACACTTGCGCTGCGGCGGCATGATGCGGCGGGATCGGCACCGTCTTGCGATTGATGAACACGCGCTCGCCCATCACGCCTTTACTGGCCCAGTTGTTCGTACTCTTGGGTACCGGAAAGATGCGCGGGTTCAACCATGTAAAAAGTGCGACGACCGCGCAGGGCACCAACGCCCACCAGCCGATCCATACGTAACTCCAAACGGCGAGAAACAGAAACGGCGTGATCGCGACGCGCGTCCACACGCTCCATGGATTGGCGTGGCGTTGCCAGACGGCGTCGTCCATGGTCATCAGTTTTTCGGCGGCTTTGTCCCAACGCATGTCCGCATTTGAACCGCAAACGCCCCATATTTCGAGGCCTCGTGCACACGCTGGCCCGCCGTCTGCCTATGCCCTACCCTGCCGATTAACAAAGGCTTTAGGTCGCGCGGCCTGAAACCGACGAACGATGACGAGCGGCTTCGCGCTCCATCACACCGCACGAATTTCCGGGGGAAGAAAAGCAATGTCCGAAATCGAAACACTTCAGCGTCGCATCAACAAACTCGAACGCCGGATGGCCGTCAGCTATACCGTCGCCGGTTTCATCGCCGCCGGTGGGCTGCTTGCCATCACGATGGGCATGGCCAACGCCAACCTCGTTGGAGAGAGCATCACCGCCAACCGCATCGCCATGGTCGATAACTTCGGCAATGAAGTGATGACGCTGGGCACCACCAATGACGGTCGCGCCGGCATCTGGCTGAAGCGCGGTAATACGTCGAACCCCGCTGTCATTCAACTGAAAGACAACACCGCCAACTTCTGGGGCAGCCAATACAACGTCGAAGCCGACTATCAGCGCGATATCGCCGTGTTGGGCCGCTCCAGCAACGGGGCGGCGGGAATGTGGTTCAAACGCGGCAGCAGCTCGCGCAATATCTTTTTGCAACAGAACGACAACACTGCCCATTACTGGGGCAAGAACTTTTTCGTCAACGACGGTAACCGTGGTTTGGCGACGTTTGGCACCAGCACCGCCGGCAAGGGTGGGCTGTGGTTGCAACGACCGGAAGGTTCGACGTGGGCGTTGTCGATTCGGCATTGATGTTTTTTGGAGCGGGCGGATAAGAACCCGCCCTTTTTTGTCACGCGATTTAATTTAGTTCTCGATAGCGGGGACGTTAGCCACCGGCCATTGGCCGGTGGCTAAGTGACGTGGTGGTAGCTAAGTGTCGTGTCGGCAAAGTGTCGCGCTGTAGTGGTGAGGTGTCGTGGTGGATAGGTGATGCATTGCAACGAGCAATCGTCGCTCTCTATTCCGCACCAACCGTCGCCTCCTCCGCTTCAACCTCTACCGGTCGCGTTTGCAGGTCCACCATGTATCGATAGCGACCGCTGCTGGCCATCAGTTCTTCGTGTGTGCCCTGCTCCGCGATGCCGCCGTTTTCGATTACCACGATATGGTCTGCCGATGCAATCGTGCTCAGTCGGTGAGCAATCACGAAACTCGTGCGGCCTTGCATAAGCGTGTGCAGGCTGTGTTGAATCGTGCGCTCGCTTTCGGAGTCGAGATTGCTCGTGGCTTCGTCGAGGATGAGCAATTTCGGATCGGCCAGAATCGCGCGGGCAATGGTTAGCCGCTGACGTTGGCCACCGCTAAGCCGCACGCCGCGCTCTCCGATGAGCGTGTCGTAACCGTGATCGAGGTCTTTGATGAAGTCGTGTGCATTGGCCAACCTGGCGGCGGCTTCGATGGCTTCGGGTGAAGCGTCGCGCCGACCGTAGCCGATGTTTTCGCCGATGGTGCCATCGAATAAGAACGTATCTTGCTCGACAATGCCTAAGAGTCTTCTATAACTTTCCGCATCGATGTCGCGCAAGTCGATACCGTCCAGCCGCACGGAACCTTCCTGTGGATCGTAGAAACGCGCGATCAGGTTACACAGCGTCGTCTTACCCGCACCACTGGGGCCGACGAGCGCGACAGTCGTTCCCGACGGCACATCCAGACAAACGTCTTTAATCACGGGTGCTTTGCCCGCAGGATACGTGAACGACACGTTTTCTAGCGTAATGTGTCCCTTCACTTGCGAACGATCGAGCGATTGCGTGGATTCGTCGGACTCCATATCCAACGGCTCGGCCATCAGATCGAGCGTGCGATCCAAACCGGCCAACCCGTTTTGCAGCGTGGTCGCGCTTTGGGCCAGCGTGGCTATCGGATCGAGCAGCGCCGTTAGATACGCAAGGAACAACACTAAGTCGCCGATGGTGAATGCCTGCGACGCGGCGAGCAGCCCCTGCTTCACCAACGCCTGATCCGCCAACACGCGCGAGCCGCCATACCACAGCAACAACGCCGTCGCCAACGGAATCAAAATGCCCCACGCCGCATCGACGCCGCGCATCCACCACCACGCGAACAATTCCTGCCGCGCCATGAAGTGATTGCCGCCGGTAAAGCGCGACGTCTCCGTGCGGTCGCGCGCGAAACCGCGAATCACGCGGATGCCGCCAAACGACTCGGCCGCTTGGCTATCGATCGATTGCCGCGTGGTACGGATGTCGCGCCAAAAGGGACGAATCCGCCCCACCCACGTGCGGTGCGTGTACCACACGATCGGAATCAGCGCCAACGAACCCAGCAGCATGCGCCAATCGACGAAAATCAACACAAACAGCGAGCCAAACAACTGAATGATCGCCCGCCACGGGTTGTACATCATCGAAAACACGAGATCGCCGATGCCGCCCGCGTCTTCGCGTAGAATGCTGGCCACACCGCCGCTCTTGATTTTGTAAATGCGATGCAACGGTAGCCGCACGACGTGATCGAACAATTGCCGCCGGGCATCGACGGCGACACGCTTGCTTACGCGCGTCGCCTGCCAGCGCCCCCACAAATTGATCGCAAGCGAGACCGCCGAGAGCGTGACCATTCCGATGGCAATCGCCGCGAGCAGGCCGCTGCGATCGTCGGGCAGCGTGATCCAGTTTGAAACGTTTTCCGGCAGCTCGCGCTCGCCCAACACGTTGTCGACGACAAGCTTGGTGCCGTAGAGCGGGATCAACCCTAGGATCGTCGACACGCTGACGGTAAACAAAAACAGATACACCGTGCGATGGTGACCGTCGAGGTAGCCCCAGAAGCAGCGAAACAATTCTTTAAACGTGCGGTTGCGATGCGTCGATTTCACTTCGCCGGTTTGCACGGCATCGGCGCGTGCAGGCGCGTCGACGCCGTCGCCGTTCTCGGGCTTCTTGCGCGCCTCGGCATGTCGATGCTTGATCTGGCGGCGGTACTGTTCGTACCGCCGCCGGCTGGAAGGTCTGGTTGGCATGGTGGGATTGTAGGTGGGCGGAGCAGTAAGGTCGAAGCGGGTTTGCAGGGCGGGTGATAACCTGCAGGAGCGCGACGGGAAAATCAAGGCGAACGACGATCCGTAGTGGCGTCAATTCGTAGGGCAGGTGAGAACCTGCCAGCGCGCGACGTGTCCATCGGAAACAATCCCACAGGTCTTTGAAACTTGCCGAAACCGAGGCGCCTTTTGCGCGACCTCCAACATGTTCTTGCGCAACGGCGACATCACTGGTGGCAGAGGCAGGTTATCACCTGCACTACTACCGATGCCCCCGTAGGGTGGGTCGTACTCGACCCACCGAGACACCAGCGAATCCTACGATCTAACAAGGTATGTAGGACAAATAGGCACGCCTAAAATAGCTAGCATACCACGATGGGGCATCCCAATGCTCGCGGCTTATTATCTCAGCCAACTATCCCTCGGATTCGTTTTCGTCGCCGTTGCGCTGCCGCCGTCGATCTGGGTCTATTGGCGTTTCTTCAAACGCAAGACGAATATCTCCAAGGGCCGCCGGAAACGTTTACTCATCGCCGTAACTGCTCTAACCGTTTGGCTAACGAATTCGGTCATTCCGATTTCCTACGGCGATGGTCGGTCGTGGTCCATCCGTCTTGAGGCCGGATACATTCTCTTTCACAGCGGCCACATTGTGACACACATCGGCGCAGCGAACATTCATACCTTTGAGTATGCGTCTGGGCTTGAGTTCGAACGCCAAGATAGCGGGTTCGACGTACTCATGTCGGCGCGAAACAAAGCGCATTTTGTGATGCTCGCATTGATTCCCTATGTAAGACACTACCCAGCGATCAGCGGAAATACTTCAGGCTTGGCCTTTCATATCCCCCTTTGGCCAATCCTCGGCATTCCCATTGCCGCATTCATCGTCGAAGAGTTCCGCTATCGCCGAAGGGCCAAAACAGGCACGTGCCTTGGCTGCGGCTACGACTTGCGCGGTAGTGCTTCAACATGCCCCGAGTGCAGTCGCAAATTCTAACATCGCTGGTGGCAGAGGCAGGTTATCACCTGCCCTACGATTTGTTTCGCCTTATAATCGTTGCCGAAATCAACTGCGCTTCACCAACGCCCCATCATTCCATTCCCCCGCCTTGCCAATTCCGCCATTCGCCCAAACCATACCCGCATGGCCCGCCCGCCCCATCACGATCCGTTGCCCGAGAATGACCTCGAAGTGCTCGAAACCTTCGACGACGGTGAAGGCGTGCGCAAGGCGCGCATTACTGTGCGACGCAAGTTGCCGGGGGCGCGGCTCGACAAATATCTCGTCTCGCGATTCAAAAAAGCCTCACGCACCATCATTCAGAAGCTGATTAAAAACGGCGAAGTGCTCGTCAACGGTAAGCCAACGAAAAACAGCTACGAGATGGAAGGCGGCGATGTGATCGAGATCACGTTCCAACCGCCCGAGCCTTACGACCTGCTGCCGGAGGACATCCCGCTCGATATCGTGTACGAAGATGACTACCTTCTTGCGATCAACAAGCCCATCAACATGATCGCCCACCCGGCCAATCGCACGCAAGGCGGCACCGTCGCCAATGCGGTCGCGTTTTATTCCAAGCAGTTGGCCAAGACCGGCGATCCGTTTCGCCCCGGCATCGTGCATCGGCTCGATAAGAACACGACCGGCCTGATGGTGATCGCCAAGACCGACGAAGCCCATTGGCGCATCAGCCGACAGTTTGAAGACCGTACGACCGAGAAGGTGTATCACGCCGTCGTGCACGGCGCTCCCGAGTTTGACGAAGACATCATCGACGTGCCCATCGGCCAACACCCCACGGTGCACGATCGCTACATCGCGACGGGTTTTGCGGAGCGGTTGGGCAGCAAGTTTGAGAAACGCCTGCACAAAAACGCCGTCACGCGCTACAAAGTGCTCGAACGCTTCAGCGGCTTTTCGCTCATCGAGCTATACCCCAAGACCGGCCGCACGCATCAACTGCGCATTCACATGTCGCACATCAAACACCCGATCGTCGGCGACCCGTTCTACGGCGGTCGCAACATCGGCATGCAACACGTCACGGGGCGACCGACGGATTCACCGGATTTGATTTGGAAGCGCCAGATGCTCCACGCCTGTCGGTTGACGTTTAAGCATCCAATCGAGCAAGAGCCGATCACCCTGGAAGCGCCCTATCCGAAGGATTTTATCGATCTGTTGGCGGCGTTGAGGGAGTATGCGGTGAGGGGGAAGGGACGGCGGTGAGATGATCTTGTGTTCGATAGTGGCGATTTATGAGAAACAAGAACGTGTTGCAGAATATCATGCCAAGATGTTCCACGGTATGGCGTTTAGACCAAGCTTGGAAGATTTTGGTTTGGACCAGATTCATCAAGAAGGTACACCGCAATACCATCTTCCACTGCAAGTCGTGAGGGAAGGCTCTGCGATCCCCGATATATTTTGCCCGCAGGGCATCGCTTACGATCAAGGCCTAATCGTTGCTGAAAAAGTCAAGCAACAGCTCGAGGAAGTTCCAAATATCTCGTTTGGAGCTGTTAACTTTGTACGCCTATTCGAACGCGAATGGGAAGTTGGGAATTTTGACTTCGTCAGTGATCCACTCTGGAACAAATACCTTGAGCTAAGGTACAAGGATGAACATTGGTTCTTGATGCAACACCCCGATGACTGGGACTTACGACTCGATAACGATCGGTTCTTCGAGGTTCTTGTTCCGAATGCAAGCCAGATAGAGAATCGCTATCCGGATGCCGAGTTGATTCGCAGCACGCCAGTCTTTGGAAACCTCAGCGAGAGAATGGTGCAAGAGAACCCCCTCATAGAAGCAGGTGGCTGCCTAATGACCGAGGATGTGTTCAAGCGCATCGAAGCGTTCTTTGACTGGGATTTCTTTACGCTTTGCCGCTTTGAAACGGACTTTAAGACCAAGTTTGGTGATAGCCTTAAAGTTAAGGTGATCGAGAGATACTGAAGCATGCCAATGCACCTCTACGAAGTCACCGCCACCATTCACGACGCCGCCGTCGAACAAGCTTGGGTCGATTGGATTCTCAATCAACACATCGCCGACGTCGTCGCTGCCGGTGGCGAGCGCGGTCGCTTGGTGCATGTCGATACCGACGACGGTACGCGCGTGTACGCGGTGCAGTACGAATTCGCCTCCCGCGCGGCGCTCGATGTGTATCTGTCCGACCACGCCCCGCGCCTGCGCGACGAAGGCCGCGCGTTGTTTAACGAAACCCAAATCAGCTACACGCGCCGCACGGGCGCGATCCACCTGCCGCGCGGATAGGTATTCGCAGAGCCGGATAATAACGAAGCGATTGTACGATCAGAGCCGCGCCCGTCAGGAAGCGGTACACGCAATGCGTCGCGGGATGCCACGGCGAGACAAATACGCGTTGTGAAAGAGATCAACGGTTACAATTCGGTGCCACAGCGCATGAAAAATCCCGCGAATTCATAACCGCACCAGTTATGAAGCGGTGCAAACAAAGCGTCGCAGGGTTCTACGGCGAGATATGGATGTGCCAGAAAATAGAGACCATGAATATTTAGCAGACGTATTATTCTGGCATCGTCGTGTCATGCCGTAGGATCCCGCAACTACTGACACGCACCGCTTCCTTACGGGCGCGGCTCTGACATCAGCCTTTGGCTGATGCACAAGCACGCAAGCCGCAACCAATCGCCTTACTCGCCCACCCGATACGCTGCGATTTTTTCTTTCGCCGCTTCCACGCTCAATATAAAGTTCTCTGCGTCGTGCGCGTCTTCGTCGCCGCGATCTTTCTCATCGACCACGCGCACCAGACCGCCAAAGACGCGTCCCGGCTTGCCTGCGCCCTTCTCTCCCGAATTGCCCAACCGCAGCGACTCATCCATTCGAAACGGCCCGACTGCCGTGCGCGTGAGCGTTTCGCAAACCGCTCCGCAGCCTAGCGCTTTACCGATGTCGCGCGCGATCGCACGAATATACGTTCCCTTGCCGCAGGTAATCTCCAATTCCACGCGCGGCCATTCGAATCGCACGACCTCATTGCGATATATCATCACGCGCTTCGTCGGTCGATCGCCGTCGTCGCCCTTTCGTGCAAGCTTATACGACGCTCGTCCATGGATCTTGATCGCGCTAAACGCTGGTGGTGCCTGATCGACTTCGCCGCGCATTCTCGTTAACACCGCTTCGATATCGTCGCGCGTGCACGGCGTCGCGCCTTCGACGGGCTCGAAGGGTTGCTCGGGATCGAAGCTGCCGTTGGTGACGCCCAATTGCAACGTCGTGTGGTACGTCTTTGGCAGCGCCATGATTTGTTCGACCAGCTTGGTGCCGCGCCCGATGCAACCGATCACGACACCGTCGGCAAACGGATCGAGCGTGCCCGCGTGGCCGACCTTGCGCTCGCCGTAGACGCCGCGCAGCTTGTAGACGTACTGCGCCGAGCTTTCCCAACGCGGCTTATAGAGATTGACGATCCCCGAGACAAGCGGCGGACCGCCACGGCGACGAGATGGACGGCGTGCGTCTGACATAGGCGGGCTATTTTGGTTGGTGATGGGTGATGCGTAAACACGCGAGAGGCTCAGTATTGGCGGTGCCTACGCTGCTCCAACGCTGAAGGCACTGCGCCGCTTACACGATTCGCGCGAACACTCTACCATACCTTCGTCTTAGATTTCCGGAGGCTAACTGTGCAGGATCATGTCATCATCGCCGGCTTTGGTGTGGGCGGTCGGTTCATTGCCGAGTATCTCACGCAGCGCGGGCTGCCGTTTTGCGTTATCGAAATGAACCCGCAAACGTGCGAAACGCAGGCGGCACTGGGCGTCGAGATCTATCATGGCTCCGTCGCCGACGAATCTGTGTTGCGCGCGGCTGGCGTCATGTCGGCGCAAGTGTTGGCGCTGTCGATTCCCGATGAAGCCGATGCGATCAAGGCGACGGCGGTTGCGCATCGACTGCGCCCCGAGATTCATATCATTGCGTCCACGCGGTACACGTCGAGCGGATTCAAAGCCCTCAGCAGCGGCGCCGACGAAGTCATCGTCGCCGAACAAGCCGTGGCCCATGAGTTCTACCATCGCATCGATCAGTACATGACGAAGACGAATGTCTAGACCACTTCACGAATGACTGCGCCCTTGGGTAATTTGTCGGCGTCCACCGGCTATTAGCCGGTGCCACAGCGCAGCCGTCGCTCTCAAACGTGAACTGGTCAAATGCATAAAAAAAACGCCCGCATTTAGCGGGCGTTTTCGTTGCGAATTAGCGAGTTGGCTGACCGTTAGGCCACAGCCTTATCGTCGGCCTTCTTCTCATCGGATTTAGCCTTGGGCTTTTCCGGTGCCTTCTCTTCAGCGGCAGGCTTGTCGCCTTCTTTAGCGGGCGAGGGTTCGTCCTTCCTGGGCGTTTCCGCCTTTGGCTCAGCCTTGTCCGCGTCGGCGTCCTTCTTCGGAGCGTCGGCCTTCGATGCATCAGCATCGGCGGGTTTCTTCGATCGCCGCGCAGCCGCCTTGTCGTCGGCGGCGTCACCCGCTAGCGCTTTGTAGTATTCTTCGAGCTTCTTCTTTTGATCCGCATCGGCATTGGCAAATTGCTCGGCCGTCGGCAAACGACGCAGACGCTTGTCGAGCTTCACGAACATCTCGCGAATCGGCAACTCGAGCTGCTTCTTCTGTTTGAGCACGTCGTGAATCCGGATCGTTTTATCTTTGGCCGCGCTCTTTTGTCGCGTATTCAGCTTGTCGAACTGGCGCTTGTTCAACTCGCGATACTTACGCGCTTGGGCGTACATGTCCTTCAGAACTTTGTCGCGAGCACTGACTTCGTCCTTACCTTCCAACGAATACGTGTTGATAAACGCGTTCACGTAGGCCAGCCAGTTATCTTCCAACTTGATCACGCGCGTCGGCTGTGGGTCGGTCGAAACGGCCCCCATGGTTTGCTCTTTGCTGTTCGCGTTGACCGTTCGCGCGTTCTGCTCCGGCTTCTTGCCACCCGCGACCGTCGGCAGCTTGCCCTTGCCTTCCTGCCACGTGTTCATCGTTTCGGTGGCGTTGGTAAAGCTGCGTCGCATCAACGCCATGTCACGGTCGTGAATCTTCTTCTGCTCTTCGTCGAGAATGACGGCCCATTCTTCGTTGCCTTCCAAAATCGCCTTAGATGCTTCCTGATACAGCGGCAAGGCGCGATTGGCCCAAACCTGTAGCGCGACGGCGTCGGCAGGTCGCTGGCCGGTGCGCATTTCGATAGATTCCTGCAGCAACTGGCGCACTTCCATTTCGTGGTTGTCGAGAAAGTCGCGCACGCGGCTAACCAATAGCAGGCGAGTGTATTCCTTCTGTTGATCGTTCAAGTTGTAGCGGCGCGAAATCTGATCGACCGCCTGATTCATCATGGCTTCGGTATCCCAGAGCATCGGGCTCTCAGGATGCGATTGAGCCGTCGCCGGCGTGCCGTCTGCGTTTTGCTTGCCGTCTTTGTTCTGAGCGTAGCTCGGAACCGTGGCCAACAATGCGATGCCGGCCGCAAGCAGCAAGCGGAGCATCCACGCCTGATGGGTTTGTTTGGAATCGTTATCTCGCGTCATAGCGTTATTCACCTCGTTGGGGCGAGCCCACCATTGGTGCTCGCGTCCGAACGTCCGTTTCTGGTTATTGCTACCCGTGCCGCGGCAGTGGGTTGCAAACGTGCACGCGCGTAGCCGCACCGACCGTCGCTATTGGACCCATCGGTTATTCACCGCCGAGTTGCACAGTTGCGCCGCACGATGACGGCCCACACTCAATTCTACACGTCCCAAAATGACGTCAACCGTGATTCTGGGAGCTAAATGCCAAATGTCGGTCCGTCGGGTCAGGATTGGTAAAGTTCTACGGCACGGGGATTTATTCGCGGCGCCGCCGCACGCGTTTGTATATCACGTTACATTATGGCGTTTAGGGCGTCAGGCGAGCCGAAGAAAAGGGGGACGGGGAACCGTTCATAACCACAGACACGCGATACACCGTAAAGAATTGAAAAACAAACACTTAGAGACATCTGGGCCAGCGATTCTTGGGGCAATTCGAGCCTGTACGGTCGCCCTGACGCTAATGTTAGGCCTCGCTAGCGGGGCCAGTATCGTCGTTGCGGAGCCGCCGACTGAGCCGGGATCGCAACCAGTTGAGGATGTGTCCTCGGGCGCAGCGCTGGCTGAAGCGCTCCGCACCGCCACCACAGCGGAAGAACGGAAGGCTGCCGCGGCCCAATTGCTGCAAATGGGGCCGGGTGAGGGTTACCCCTTGGCTGCGGCGGCGCTGGTCGACGCGGAAAAACCGCACGCGCGGGAGGCAGTCGTCTCGGCGATGAGCGACGCATCGACCGTACCGCCCGAGTTGCTGCCTGCCCTGCTGAGTGGCATTCCCAATGCAAAAGCGGCGACGGACGCAGGCTTGATCGGCGTTTTACGGCGCTATCCGGCAACGTTGGTACACGCGGAATGTCGCCGACAACTCAACGACGCGGACAGCAGCGTCGAGCAGCGGCGTATGATCATGCGCGCGTTGGTGCAAGCCGATGGTTCGATTGGCACGGCCACGATCATTGCCGAACTGCTCGTCCACGACGATACCAAACTCGCGAACGAAGCGGTTCAACAACTCGCCCAACTCGCGGCGATGCCCTTCGACGACGTGGCCGCCGCAAAGGAATGGTGGAACGCCAATCGCACGTTACCTGAGACACCATGGTTGGCCGACGTTGCCGAACGCAGGCTGGATCAATTGCAGAGCGCCAAGAAACGCAACGCCGAGTTGATGACGAAGCTCGTGGATGCCCATCGTGAGTTTTATTTGGCCGCGTCCGAAGAAGAGCGGGCGGCACGCTTGGTGAACTTATTAAAAGAACCGATGCTCGAACTGCGCTTGCTCGGCTTCGACTTGATCGACGCAATGGTAATCGATCAGAAAGAAGTTCCTCAGCCGGTGCGGGAAGCGTTGTTGCAGCGACTTGGCGACAGCAATAAAAATGTTCGCGCGCGGTCGGCCACGCTCATCGGCAATCTTCGCATCAAGCAGGCGCTGCCGGTCTTGCTCGATGCGATGTCGACGGAAGAAAGCTTGAAGTGTCGCAACGCGATCATCAACGCATTGGGGCGTTTGGACGATCCGGCTGCGATTACGCCGTTGCTCGAATATGTCGCGAGCGATCCGGATGGTAGCCTGTCGGCAGCAATCTCCGCGCTCAGTCAGTTGGCGCGCAAAGGGAATTTGGAACCCGACGCCACCCAACGCGTGGTCGACGCCATCATTGCTGCGTACGGTCATGTTGAAGGTGCCCCGGTTAGCACCCACATCGCATTGTTGGAAGCCATGGGCCGCGTGGGTGCTGAGGCGTTTCGACCTTTATTGATCGATGCGACCGAAGCCAAATTCGAAGAAGCGATTCGCGTGCAGGCGACTGCAGCACTCGCAAACATCGACGGCGAACCAACGATCGAACGGCTTCGCGCCTTGTTGCAAGACGGCAATCAGGCCGTTCGAACGGCGTCTATTACGGGCTTAGGACGCAACGCCAACACCGAGAGTGATTTCGCGCGACTGGCAAGACGATCGAATCCCGAAGTCGAAGCGAACGTGCAGGTTCAAGACACCGCTTGGGTCGCGGCGAAGAATGTCTTCGAGCGATTGCCGGTGGAAACGCAACGGGCATTAACGACAAACTACGAAGCGCACGACGAAGTTACAACACGTGCGCGACGGATCGGATTGATTCGGCTATTGAAAGCCCAGCGTGCGTCGATGCAGGCGCTAAGCGATGCACAGAAATATCAACTAAACATTCAACTGGCAGAATTGCTCGTCGCGAAGAACGACGCTGCTATAGCACTGACCGCCTATCTGGAAGCTTCTAACGTGGTCGATGCGGGCGACACGGAAGCAACAACGGCGCTCGATGCGAAGATTGTCGAACTGGCGTTTGCAACGAACCAAGCCAAAGAAGCAATGCAATATCTGACTACCGTGCAGGGCAGCGACACTACCGCTTTGACGCCGCGCGCCGGTGCCGTCTTTAACAATATCGTACCACGACTCATCGAACAGCTATCTGTCGCTGAAGACATTGACGCATTAAATGAAATTGAGAAAGCAGCAGCATCACTTCGCTCGTTGGCGTCAACCGTCGAGGGCGGTATTCCACCGTTGCAAGATCTCGACAATCGCATCACCACGCGTGGTGCCGAACTGATCAACGCCATGCTCAAAGAGGCAATGAGCGACGACACGGTTCCGCCAGAGCTTTCGAAGTTCGATCCTCGTTTTGTCCTATTACAGGTGCATCAAGAACTCAGCAAGATTTATGCGGTCGATGCGTCGGGCGCGACGACGCGACCTGCAACAAACGAACGCGTGCTCCAAGCGATTGCGAAGCAGCTAAAGCCCGACTGGACTAGCTACGCCGCCGATGCGAGCCCCACCGACAAGCAGGCTGCTATCGACACCTTAATTACGCCTTAAACGCATAAGGTGAAAAATTTGCGCGAGTTGCGCGATTCCAAAAAATATATTTGCTTTTCGCAAACGGTAAGGTACGTTGATATTAGACGCTTCGAGTGCAAGGGGCGCTAAGCGGAGTAACACCTCTTTTGAGGGTTCCGCAACCTGACTGACGAGCACCCATGCTGTGCGTTGTGATGCTTCGATCACAAAACTACCGGTAGGGTTGCCGCCTCAACACTCGGCGCGTCTTATTTTGAACTCCACAAACGCTGCCATCGATCGAAGAAATCGGGCAGCGTTTTGCTTACGCATTGCGGACCTTCGATCTCCATATTCTCCAACCGAATTGATGCCAATGTGAAGCTCATCGCCATGCGATGATCGTTATAGGTGGCGATGCGCGCGGCGTGCACCGCCCCGTCGCTTGGCGGTATCACATGTAAATCACGTTCGCCTTCGACGGTTGCGGTGACATGCATCTTGCCGAGTTCGTTAACCACTGCCGTTAGCCGGTCGGTCTCTTTCACACGCAAGTTACCCACGTTGCGCATCACGGTCGGGCCTTCAGCAAATGCGGCGATAACAGCCAGCGTTTGCGCCACATCGGGCATGGCTTCCAAATCGACATCCACGCCGCGAAGCTTGCCATCTTCCGGCCCAGTGACGGCGATCGCGTCGTCCATGAACTCAACGTCGCACCCCATTTCGCCAAGGACGGCAGCGAACCCGACATCTCCCTGCCAACTCGCCTTGCTCAAGCCACGCACTTCCACACGACCGCCCGCTAATGCTGCCGCGCCCCAAAAGTACGAAGCCGCCGACGCGTCGGGCTCAATAACCATCTTCGTCGCTCGATACGCCTGCGGCGCGGGCACGATAAACTTTTGCATGTCGTGTTCGGCCACGCCCACGCCGAATGCTTCCATCGCCTTTAACGTCAACCCGATATACGGCTTGCTGGGAGGCGGCTCTTCTAACGACATCAACACATCGCCCTGCGCCAACGGTGCAACGAGCAAGAGCGCCGAGATAAACTGGCTGGATATCACGCCGGGGATCGTGACCGTCTTGCCGCGCAGTCCGCGTCCGGCGATAGCCAGCGGCAAGTGCCCTTCCTCACCTTCGCAATTCACGTAGGCCCCCAGCTCACGCAACGCGCCAATCAGCGGTCGCAGCGGACGCTTGCGCATCCTCGGGCTCCCATCGATGCGAAACTGCCCACGACCGATACAGCAGGCTGCCGTGATAAATCGCGCGACCGTACCGGCGTGTCCCGCATCGAGCACCGCCTCGTCGTTGGGCCAGAGCCCCGAGCAACCCTGTACGATTGCATTGCCGTTGATTTCGTCGCACTGCACGCTGACGCCCAGTGAGCGTAGGGCCTGGACCATCAGCCGCGTGTCGTCGGCAATCAGCACGTTATCGAAACGCGACGTGCAGTCGGCCAGTGCGGCCAGCAGCAATACGCGATTGGTAAGCGACTTGCTGCCGGGCAATTCGACTGCGGCATTGAGGGGGCTATTCATGTGCGGCAGCGGCAGTGGGTCTGGATATTTCATGATTCGGGATGCTACCGGACCCTTGTTCGGGCCGCACCATGTTTCATTGTCGGGTCCAAGATCGGAAGTGGGAATTTGCTTGAATAAGGAACCCGAGCGTTCAATAATAAAGAAAGTTGCTCGCGAGCAGCACACCACCCACCCAGTAAACACCATCACCAACCAGGACGAGTTGAAGCATGCCAGAATCGTCTTCCAAGACGAAACCGCCGCAACCACCCCGCCGCAGCGTCACGGCCTCTATCTTGCGCTGGATGGGGTTGGTCGTATTGGTATTGGTGATGGCGGGCGGCGGCGCACAAATTGCGGGCCGAACTTCGGAAAACGGCGAGCTGCTGACGCGGACGGGTTTGTTCATTCTGTATGTCGCCGCGGCGATTGTATGCGGCGGTCTGTTTGTCGGGCTGAGCGCGCTGTTGCGCATACTGCGCGACTTGCACGCTGCGATCACGCGATTGGAACATCATCGATACGAGCAGGTCGAATTGCCGGCGCTGCGCCAACTCGATGGCACGCAAATCTTCGATCGATCCTCGCTCGACAAGCAACCACCTGAATCGCCGCGAGACGGCGGTGCGGCGGACATACCGTGGCGGGACATCGTTACGCTGCTCGAAGACATTCGCGATACGTCGATGTTGACCGAAGAACAGCGCATCGAGAAACGCACGCGGCTGACGGACGCGGAAATTCAAATTGGCGAAGCGCGCATTCGGGAATTGACGCATGCGGGCGATTTCGCTCATGCGCGCGAGGCGGCGCAGCAATTGGCGCAGCGTTTCCCGAACGAACCGCGTGCCGTGGCGTTGCTGGACTTCGTCGAATCGTCGCGGGAAAAGCGCGAACACGACGACGTGGCAACCTGTCGCGAACAGGTCACGGATCTGATCGCGATCTCCGCATGGGGTCGAGCGAGGGAAGTGGCCCAGCAATTGCACGATCGTCACCCGGATTCGCCCGAAGCGCGACAACTGTTGGTGCGTATCGAGAAAGAATATCAACAGTTTGAAGGCGAACAGCGTCGGCGGATGTATGCCGAAGCGCAACGGTATGCCACGCGTAAACGTTGGGAAGAAGCGCTGGCCGCCGCCAAGACGTTTATTCAGCGCTTTCCGAATTGCGAAGAATCCGAAGCATTGCGAATGCAGCTACCGACGCTCGAAAAGAATTCGGAAATCAGCCTGCGCCTGCGACTCGAAAGCCAGATTATGGAATACGCCCGGCAAGGTCGGTACGTCGAGGCTGTCAATCTGGCCGAACAGTTGATGCGCGACTTTCCCGAGTCGCCGCAGGCCGACGTGTTAAAAGAGCAGTTGCCGCGTTTGCGCGATCTGGCTGAGAATCCTGAGGCCGCGCCGGCGCGTATCCAACCTGAATCAAATTAAGTTTTTTCTAAGCAACTTCGTTGCACGCCGTCTTGTTCGACGCGTACGGCGCTGGTATGACTCGCATCATGCCCACGCCGCTCCATCTCGGCATCATTTCCACCACGCGTGCCGACGCAGGCATATACCGTCCACTGATCGTTGAAGCCTTGCGGCGCGACCACGCCGTCACGTACTTCGTCGGCGGCACGCACGGCTCCGAACGCTTCGGTCGAACGATTGCGATGTTTCACGATCTGCACGGCGCGGACGTCGTGGACCTCAGCTTAGCAGACGCCGATCACGCATCGAGTTTTGAAATTGCCGGCGCGGCGCTCGTGCGTTACGCCGAGGGCTTGCGCGATCGGTCGGTGGACTTGCTCTTTGTGTTGGGCGATCGGTCGGAAATGCTTACGGCAACGATGGCAGCCGTGATGCTAAACCGACGCGTTGCCCACTTGCACGGCGGCGACGAAACGCGCGGCGCGTACGACGACAAGTTTCGCAATGCGATCTCGCACTTGGCCGACTATCACCTACCTGCGTTGCCCGTACACGCGCAGCGGCTCGAGTGCATGGGGATTCCGGCGGATCGCATTCGATGCGTGGGTGCGTTAGCGCTCGATGCAATTGCGAATCGACGGGTACCGAGCGACGAGAAGTTTGAGTCGGCCACGGGATTGCCACGCGACGAAGCTTTCTATACCGTTTTGTTTCATCCTGAAACGCGCTCGGCATTAACGCCGACGGAGCAGGTCGAGGCCGTGATCGCTGCATTGAAAACGCTTAAAGGCAGTGTGTTGATTCTCGGGGTGAATTGTGATGTCGGTAGCGATGTCGTCGCGAAAGCGTTGGCGACGTTTGCCAATGATCGACCGGCAACGCGGCTGGTTCCGTCGGTCGAGCCCGATATTTTCTATGAATGTCTAAATCGAACCCGCTGCCTGATCGGCAACTCGAGTAGCGGCATCATCGAAGCCCCCAGCCTGCATTGCCCGGTTATCAACATCGGGCAGCGACAGGAAGGTCGGGTACTAGCAGAAAATGTCGTCGATGTGCCGTTTGATGTGGACGCGATCGTGCATGCGATCAAACGCGTGGACGATGGCGATTTTCGAGATCGGTTGAAGTCCGTCGTCAATCCGTACGGTACGGGGCGGACGGCATCTGACATTCTCGATGCGGTGGATGGGTGGATGCGGTAATAACCAACACCAACCATCCCCCTAGGTAATCCGCAATTCCAGATCATTCAAACTACCGCTGTTTTTCTTCTCGATCTGTGCGGCCAGTTGTTCGGTGAAATGCAATATAGCCGCGCGGGTGGCGTCGTCGGTTTTGTCGAACGCATCGGCCGGCGTGCCGCGGTCGCCGCTTTCACGCAGGGAAATATTGATCGGGATTTCCCCGAGCAGCGGGACATCCAACCGCTGCGCCGCTTTTGATGCGCCGCCACGACCGAACAGATCGTAGGTGTTACCCGTGTCGGGCGCGACGAAGTAACTCATGTTTTCAACGATGCCAAGGATATCGACGTTGAGCTGTTGATACATGCGCAGCGCCTTAACCGCGTCGAGCAAGGCGACTTCCTGTGGCGTGCACACAACAACTGCGCCTGTCATCGGCAATGCCTGAGCCAGCGTCAACGGCACGTCGCCGGTGCCCGGCGGTAGGTCGACGATGAGGTAATCGAGTTCGCCCCATTCGACTTGTTCGAGGAATTGCTTGACGACGCCATGAATCATCGGGCCGCGCCAGATGACGGCGCGTTCGGGTTCGACCATGAAGCCCATCGACATGACGCCGATGCCGTGCGATTCGATCGGCAGGATGCGGTCGTCACGAACGGACGGCTTTTCGGCATCGAGGCCCATCATCTTCGGGATCGACGGGCCGTAGACGTCGGCGTCCATCAGGCCGACGCGTGCGCCCCGCTTGGCCAAGCCCATGGCCGACAGCACGGCGATGGTCGATTTGCCGACGCCGCCTTTTCCGGCACCGACGGCGATTACGTTTTTTACGCCCGGTAGTTTCTCGGAAATACCCGGCGTGGCGGAAATTTGATTTTGTGACATAGCATCCTCAAAGCGAACTTAGCGGCATGCGATCGCCGCCCGGTTTTTCGATTGATCTATGGGGAATATAGCGAGCCGAGGCGGCATGAAAAGGCGAGACACTTTCAGAGGCCGAAATCCGGACGGAATCGAAGAAAAGTATGTGGTTTCGATTTGATTGGGCCGCGTGCGGTCGTTTTCATGCGGCCACAGGCCGCGGCTCTGAATCGTCGCGCTTTGATGACGGCAGCACGTAGTACTGACGTATTGAAGTTTTGAAATTTCGACGTCTCGACGTTTTGACGTTTACTAAGCTTCAAACTCCGTCACGCCGACTTCGCGCGCGAGTGCTTTAAGTCGCTGATAGTGTTCGACACCCTCTTCGGCCAATTCCTTAAACAACGCTTGCACGCCGGCGTCGGGCATGTACTTGCCGTAGTTGGCGTAGAACTTGGCCGTCTTGCGTTCGGTGCTGAGGACCATTTCCATCGCTTCGAGGAAGTCGCGCTCGTTGCGGATATCCAGCAGGCGCGGGCCCGTTACCACCAAGTCCTTGTCGTCTTGCGTCAGCACAAACTGCTGGCCGGGATACATCTGTTCGACGAGTTTTTGCAGGCGCTCCTTGTGTTCCTGCTCTTCGTCGGCCATCGCCTCAAACTCGCGACGGTGCTCGGCACTGTCGGTCTTTTCCGACATCACCACATAGCGATACGCCGCCACGGTCTCACCGTAAACGCCGATGGCCAGCAGTTTGTCGGGCCCGCGACCGGCGGCGGGATCGGGAATGGAGTGGTTTGCCATGCTGAGATTTTGGTCGGGGATGGAGAGGTTTTCAACTGAAGCGGCAATTCGCTTGAGAATCGAGTTCCACTTGTTGCCGCCAGTGAACGAGACTCCAAAGCTTTCCGCTACCTGTTCGCCAATCGCTTGGCACTCACCGTCTTGAGCGCATCGGCGACGATACCGGGGCTGAGTACTTCCGGCAAAATAATGGGCTCATCCGAACGGTTAGGATGAAACACCAAATACAGCGGCACGCCAGCCCGCCCGTATTCTTTCAGAATCTTCCGAATCTTCGGATCACGGTTGGTGTAGTCTGCCTCAAACGGCACGATGTCATTCTGACGCAGCAGTTCCTTCGTTTGATCGATATTGATCGACGACCCAAGGTTAATCTTGCACGATGCGCACCAACCAGCCGTAAAGTCGACAAATACGGGATAACCGGCCTGCACATAATCGCGAACAATTTGTTTGTCGTAATGCAACCACGGTATTTCGCCGTTGGCCTTTTCCCATTGCTTTTCACTATTCCATGCTACGCTGGTGTCACTGCTGTCTTCCCGCGTTTCGTAAATCAACCCCAGGCCGATGAGTTCTTCATTACGCATCACGGATTGCTGTAACTTATCGATCGTTGAAAATACCTGAAACGGAATCACCCAAGCAACGATCAACAACGCCAATGACGTCACGTTCAACCAGCGCTTCTTGCTTCCCGTTGCACCGAACTGGGCTTTACCCTTGATCCAAACGCTCATACCGACGCCGATCAAAAAGAAAATCGCCAGCAACAAACCATAGTCGCCAAGTTGCCCACGAATCGGATTGAGAATCCACACCACCGTCAACAGCAGAATGAAGCCCATGATCGCTTCGAAGGTGCCCATCCATGGACCGGGCTTGGGAACGAACTTGAGCCAAGCGGGAACCGCCGAGAGCGCGAGAAACGGCAACATCATGCCAACGCCCACGGCAAAGAAAATAAAAGCCCCCTGCAATGGCGGAAACTCACTTGCCGCGCCGACAGACGCACTTAGAAATGGCGCGGTGCATGCGGTACCGAGAAGCGTTGCCAAGACCCCGGTGAAGTATGCCGAGGGCAGGCCTTCGCGTTCTTCAGCCCTTTGCCCGAATTCGTTGACAATCTTGGGCGTAAAGACCGCGAATACGCCGAACAGACTCAAAGCAAAGGCCGTGACAACGCCCGCAAGCACCAACACTACAACCGGTCGTTGAAAGTGTTCACCCCATTGCGAGCCACCGGCATAGTACATGGCAGCCAGCACGGAAAAAAACGACAATATCCCGGTACAGTAAGCGATGCCAAGTGCAAGGATCCGACCTCGATCTTCACCGGCCTGTTTAACGAATGACATCACCTTAAGCGATATCACCGGTAACACGCATGGCATCAGGTTCAAGACCATGCCACCGATAAAGGCCATAATTAAGACACCGAAGTATCCCAGGGATTTGAGATAGTTCTGACTGCGCGTAAGCCAGCCAGCATTACTCTCATCGTCCGTCGAAGCTGTCGCAGTTTGATCGGCGCCCTCTTCGGACTTGCCCATCTTGTCGTCAACAGCGATCGACGAATCGTTAACTACTGAGGCCTTGGAGTCATTTCGGGTTGCGATATCGGTTTCACTCAAAACGGCCGCAGCCGATTTGTTTCCCTTTCCATCCCCCACCCCTATGACAAACTCCACCGCCTGCGGTGGAAAGCACTGGCCAGCATTGTCACAAATTTGATATTGAATAACACCGCGCACGGCAATCGAATTCTGTGCGTCGTATTCGTCAGTGACCGTGACCGGAATCTTGAACTCTGTTTTTCCCGCGTACTCGCTCATTTTTCCGAGCAGTTTGTCGTCTCGAATTTCTCCTTTGGGATAATCAACATCACCGAATTCGAATCCCGGCGTTGGCTCCACAAAGACAAGCGCGGGAATGAGGTAATCTTCCAACGGCTTGTGCGACTGCATGTGGTGGTGCTTCTCGATATCGGCCACCAGCGTCGCCGTGAACTTTGCCCCGGGCTTGAGCGCTTTTGCGTCGGCCTTCCCGATGATCTTGGCGTTCTCGGCTTTCGATACCGCGACCGGGAGACTCCGCTCGGCCTCTTCAAAGGCCTCTTTGTTTGCCGCTTTCGCAGACGCCGCCACCGGTAACTTGACGATTAGCTCGGAACCATCCGGCACGCACTGCCCCTTGCGGCATGCAAGCCAACTGACCGTGGCCTTCAGATCGAGCGAGTCGGCGCTCACGCCCTTTGCAATCGACACCGGCGTTACGAACATCGCCGTGCCGGTGATCACGAACGAGTTTTCTTTGAGCGTCTCGTCGTATTTGAGTTGCGGCGCGGGGAATAGGGTGCGTCCGAAGCGCACGCCGGGAGGGCCGGACCATTCGATCTTGGTCGGCAGGCCGGTTCCGCCCGGGCTGCGCCAGTAAATGTGGACGTCGTCCGGTATTTCCAGTTTGACGAGCAGCTTCAAATCGCTCTCGGCAACGGCTGCCGTTTTGTTGGCGAGGGCAGTGGCCGTGACCTTGGGGGTGGTGCCTTGGCCCCAAACGGGGGCTGCAGCGGTCAGCAGGCCGGCGGAGAAGAGTACGAGGAGCGGAATCGACTTGTGCATTCGCATGCGGTGAAACCCTTGGTATTGACGGCCCTACGGCTCAGATATCGACGCGTGGGGCAAAGATAACGGCTACATCATAGAGAAAAACCGGCTTCCCGCCGCAAGGCTCACGAACCCAGCCGAATTTGCGGACGAATCCGCAAATGAGCGCCGGGTTGTGAATTTGAATTACGTCGGGCGGCGAATCTCATGCCAGTCGATGTTAAATCTCCGTAAATATCTTCTTGACGCCGGTTTATGCCGAATTATACTCCAGAAACGCGGGTAAGTGTGTGCTCCCGCTAAGGTTATGTGATCCGGACGTTGACGGTCGATGGGCCTGAATCTGCGGCATTTTCCGTGTCGCCGGTTCATCCAGATCGACGATCGCGTCTTGGGATAGAGCCGACTTTCGAAACGCGGCGCAAGCCACGAATGGGTCGGGCTGGATATGAGCTCCGTCTTGCTTTTAATGCTTCTGTTGGTCGCGGCTACGGGTGTTGGCGCGGCAGTTGCGTATGCATCGCGGTCGATGATTGCGACGCCCCTATGCATCAGTGGTACCGCATGGTCGCCGGTGGCGGCGTGCGGCAGGGTTTCTGAACCTATGAGCGGTACGGCACCGCCGGGCAACCTGCATCCTCGGTGGTCATGGCTGCCGGAGGCCGGTCCCGCTGGGCGTCACGCCCACTGCGACGAGTAACGCAGGTAGGCGGCAGAAACCTCGTCCACAACTGACGCGAAGCATCGCAAGACGCTCCCTGAATCCGCCCCTTCTCGGCTGCATTCCGCAGCGCTTCGAAAGTGCAACATAGATCAACGCAGCAAGGCTGTGCGGCACGGCGAACTTCGCGACAAAACGCGCGAATAGTCGGGCCGATGTCCAAGCTGCGTGGGCAAAGGGTGGATTCATCATGCATGCATGGATCATCGCGGAAGGCACGAGCTGGATCGGGCCGGCCCTCGGGGCCGTGGTCGTGGGTCTCATCGGCGGCTGGGTCGTGAAGACGTTTCTGGATAATCAGAAGCGCGCCGGTGCGAAAAACGAAGCCGAAAGCATTATCAAGGACGCGGAAAGCCGCAAAAACGAAATCGTTAAGTCTGCCGAAGTCGAAGCCAAGGCCGAGTACCTGGCGCGACAGGAAAAGTTTGAAAAGGAAGCCGCCGCCGGTCGTGCCGAACTTCGCGAAGAAGAAAAGCGGCTGAAGAAGCGCGAAGATCAACTCGATCAAAAGCTCGACATGTTGGGCCTGAAAGAAGGCAACATCGAAAAGGCCGAGGCGCGCATCAAAGAGCAGACGGCCGAGATCGAAAAGAAGAGCGGTGAAATCGATGCGCTACTCGTAACGCAGCGAAACGAACTGCTCAAGATCACCAACCTCAATATGGATGACGCCAAGCGGCAGCTTTTCACCAAGCTCGAAAACGAACTCGAACACGAGTGTTCCGAGATCGTTTCCAAAGCCGTTACCGAAGCGCAGGACGAAGCCGAAGCCAAGTCGCGCGACATCGTCATCACGGCCGTACAACGCTACGCCGCGTCGCATACTTCCGAAGCAACCGTCGGCACGGTGCCGATTCCGAACGACGAACTCAAAGGCCGCGTGATCGGTCGCGAAGGCCGCAACATTCGGGCGTTTGAGAAAGCCACCGGCGTCGACATCATTGTCGACGACACGCCGGGCGTGATCATACTTTCTTGTTTCGACCCGGTGCGAAAAGAAATCGGTCGACAGGCGCTAACCAAGCTGATCAGCGACGGTCGCATCCATCCCACGCGCATCGAAGAGGTGGTCGAAGAGATCACCAAGAACGTCGAAAAAGAGGTGATGGAATACGGCAAGAAGGGCGCGATGGAAGCCAATGTACAAGGGCTACACCGCCGCCTGATCGAGTTGCTCGGTAAGCTGCATTACCGCACCAGCTACGGTCAAAACGTCTTGCGGCACTCGATTGAAGTTGCCTACCTCTGCCAGATCATGGCGGACGAGTTGGGACTCAATGGCACGCTGGCGCGGCGCTGCGGCCTTTTGCACGATATTGGTAAGGCCGTTCCACAAGACACCGAAGGCACGCACCCGCAGATCGGCGAAGAGATTTGCCGAAAACTCAACGAGCGGCCAGAAGTGCTAAACGCCGTGGCGGGTCACCACGGCGACGTGCCGTCGACCAGCCCCTACACGCCGATTGTGATGGCCGCCGACGCAATCAGCGCCGCCCGCCCTGGTAGTCGCCGAGAGTCGCTCGAACGTTACATCAAGCGATTGCGTGAGTTGGAGGACATCGCCACCGGCTTTAACGGCGTGAAGATGGCCTACGCGATTCAGGCGGGCCGCGAGGTGCGCGTGATCGTCGATGCCAATCAGGTGTCCGACGATTCGGCGATGAAAATCGCTCGCGATGTGGCCAAGAAGATCGAAGCCGACATGACGTACCCCGGTGAAATCAAGGTCACGCTGCTGCGTGAGGTGCGTGCCGTTGAGTACGCCCGCTGATTTTTGCGGCGTGTTGTGCACTTTTCCGCGGCCCGAACGCGAGCCAAGCTTTCAATCCCGTTGAAAAATCGACCGATCCCATGCAGCCTTTGCAGGCATGGGATCGGTCTTGCTCTACAATGTTCGTAAACGACCACACAGGTCCGGCGGCGGTTGGGTTTCGCGCCGTCGGCGATCGATGACTGCTCGCGATCTCGCATTGGACTTATGAAAGACAACACGCCCCTACCGTTACGACCGTTCGCCAAACTGTTCAAGATGTTCGACAGCATTTGGCTGGGCATCTGGTTATTGGTGCTGATCTTCGTGTACAGCGCGATCGGTTCTGCGATTCCGCAGGCGCGACAATACTTCGAGCTGAATGAGTTTCAATATTTCAATCACTGGGTCTTCTTCCTGTTGATCCTGCTGTTTTGCATCAACCTGACCGTCGTGACGGTAAGCCGCATTCGTTTGAATTGGATCAACCTCGGCGTGCTAACGGTGCACGCGGGTTTGTTGATGCTGTGTGCCGGGTCGGTGTTGTATTTCGGCAAGAAGATCGAAGGCGACTTTCTGTTGCGACCGCCGACGTTGCGTATCATTGCCAATTCGCGGCTTACCTCAGCGATGCGCGATTGGAATGACGCGACGATCGGATTGTTGGTCGCGGAAAAGGGAGAAGTCTGGGACCGCAACATGCCCATGCTGGGCGGTCGCGTGCGACTAGAAGTCACTGACGTCGAACATCACGGCATTGAAACCGCCGCACGTGTAACGATCGTGGCCACGCTTTCCGACGGTACGCAAACCGAAATCGTGATGCCGCGCGATCCGAGTAGCGCGAACGAGCGCGAGGACTTCCTGCAATTCGCCAAGATCACGAACGAGATCACACTGCGTTACGAGCCCGCCAACGAAGTCGATCGTTTTTACCACAACAATACGACGGGTCTCATCCTAGCGGGGCCGAACGATTCCGAGCCGCCGTTGCCATTGGCGATGCCTGAGTTACCGCTGTATCGCGAACGTTTTGTATCGATCGAAGACGAGCCCGTGCGCGATATCGATGGCAAGCTGGTAAAGTCGTTCCGCACTGACGCGATTAAGTGGTTAGAAAACTGGCGCATGCCATTTGACGTGTTGGCCGGAAACGACTTGGCCGCCAAGGATCTCGGCTTCACCGTCAGCGTCGATGGTTATCTGCCCTATTGCGATTTTGAAACCGTGCCGGTCTCGGGCGGCGACATGCTCGCGCCGGTGATGGATGTGCGGCTCGATCACGACGGACACGCGCACAGTGGCTATCTATTCGGCACTGTGCCAAGTCGCTCGCAAATGGCCAGCTCCGACGGTATCTCGGTCACATTCGAATGGCTGGGTGAGGCCGAGCGATTGCCGGAACAGCTCACGCGCTCGGTCGATGGGCGGCACGTGTTAGAAGTCGAAGTCAAAGACGCGGGTGTGCGTCAAACCTTTGACGTGCAAGAAGGTCAGACGGTGACCGTCGACGGCACCGATTACAAGTTAAGCGTCACCGAGTTGCGACCAGATTGGCCGTTGATGACACAAGGCTTCGAAAACGCCCGCACGTCGATCGCGCGAGTTTGGGTCGAAGGCAGCGAACAAGCTTACGAGCGTTCGGTGATGGAGCGCTTCCCGCAATTGAACCAGGATCGCGACGATAAAGGCAAGCTCATCAGCACCGAGCGCGACCTGATCGATGACAACATCGTGATTCGCTACACCGACGCCAGCAGCGACCGATTCGCGATCGCTGCCGGCGAGAACATTTCGCCGCTGCTGATTCATACCGCCCCCGGCGGCAAACGCACGGCGCAACAGCTCGAAATCGGTAAGTCGGTTTTGGCAGGCGAACGCATAACGCTCGCCGTTGATGATTACATCCTGCGACCGCGAATGGTACGCCGCCCCGTCGTGATTCCGGAAAAGTATCGACGGTCACTGATGGAAGTCGGTCGCAACAACGCCGCCGTGCGGGTTTGCTTTAGCGACGTTAATGGCAAATGGGAAGAACGGCAGTGGATTCCGTTCAACGCGTACAACGGCGCGCACGCCGACTTGAACGGTCGCGATCCGACGTCGGTGTTTCTTCCCAACGGCAAGCAGTTTCAGTTGGTGTTCGGTCGCGAGGAGTTGGCCTTGCCCACGCGCATGCGGCTCGAACGGCTCGACACGCAGTATTACCCCGGTCGTCAGCAACCGCGCGAATGGACGAGTCATTTTCGCTACATCGATCCGCAAACGATGCGGCCGAACGATGGCCGCGCTTATCTGAATAACACGTTTCGCATCGGCGGTTGGACGTTTTTTCAAAACACGGCCGCGCAGGATGGTAAGTCGTGGACGGGTCTGGGCGTCGGCAATCGGCACGGCGTTTGGACGATGTTGATTGCTTGCACGTTGATCAGCTTGGGCATGACGTATGCATTTGCCGTAAAGCCAATTCTCATCAAGCGCCGCAAGCGAAACCTGGCGGCGATGGCACAACCCGCCGGTAAGTTGCCCGACCAAGGCTATAGCGGTCAGCGCGGCGGCAAAAAGAACGCCCGCAAGCAGAAAGGACGAGCGCCCGTGACATCAACGACGCCCAGTTTGATTCTCGCTTTCCTTACGAGCCTTTTCATCGGTAGCACGCCGCTTATTGCAGATGATGCGATTGACAACGATCCGATTGCTTCGTTGAAGGCCGTCGAAAAGGACATCGACATCGAAGCCATCGGTCGCATCGGCATGTTGAACAATCGCGCATGGCGATTTACCACGATCGATTCGTGGGCGCGACGTTCGATTCGCACGATGTATGGCGATGAATCACTGCTCGGGCTCGACCCGGTCGTATCGGCGATGGAAATCATGTTTAACGCCGATGCGTACATCGACCGCAACATCATTTACATCAAAGATCGCGGCATCATCAAAGACCTGACCAAACACCCGATTCACGTGAGCGATGAAGAAGCGCAACGCATGTTGCGCGAGCGACGCGTGAGTTTTGCATTTCTCAGCCAGCCCGAAGTGCGCGACCGACTCGATTCGATTCAATTTGAAACGCGCAAGAATACGGCGATGAACCGCATGAACGCGGCGCGATTTACCTTCACCAAGATGGGCGATGAATTCACCGTCGTGCCTGTGCCAAACGGCGATAAGGAAACGCCGTGGCTTTCGCCGGTCGATCTGACCGAGCCGGGCAAGGTGCGTGCGGCGGGTATCACTGCCGAGCAAGGTCGCGCGTTTGTGGGGCCGTTGATCGCATTAAAGACGGCGTGGCGCGAGCGCGATGCCGAAGCGATCAATAAGCACGTGGCCGAAATCGCCAAGGTGTTGCCGACGTTCGCGCCGGCAGGCTTCTACCCGTCGAAGGAAACGCGGGAGGCGGAGTTGAACTATCGCCGCATGGGGCTGATTCGATTTAGCTGGGGCGTGTATATATTCACGTTTTTCATTGGCATCTTCGCGCTTGCGACGAACTATCGTTGGGCGCGTTGGAGTGGATTGGTATTGTTGACGCTGGCGTTGGCGCTGCACGTTTGGGATATTCAGATGCGGTGGAACGTGCTCGATCGCATTCCCGTCGCCAACATGTATGAGGCGATTATTTTTTCGACGGCATGCGGTACGTTACTGGCGCTGTTGCTAGAAGTGTTTTGGCCCAAGCGCGTGTTCTTGTTTGCGGGCGGCTTGCTCGGCTTCTTTGCGCTGAGCCTGCCTGAAGTTATTCCGGATAAGGTCAACAACGACCTGCAAACGATGATGCCGATATTGGACGACGCCATGTTGCGCATCCATACCGTGCTGATCATCGCGAGTTATGCCGTCATTACGCTGGCGTTTGCGGTAGCGAATTGCTATCTGTTTGTGGAGGCATACCGCAAAGCTTCGATCGTGGCGCGGGCGACGCTCGGCGCGCAGATCGGTCTCGCGGCGTGTTTGATTAGCGCCAAGCTCGGGATCTTCGAAGAATGGGGACCTGCACTGTTTATCGCGGCAACGATCGGCTATATGGCGGTAGGCACCATGCTGGCCTTAGGGGCATTCGCGTTGGTCGTGAGTAAGACGACGCCGAAGTGGATTACGGCTGGTGGTGCGGTGCATCCGCAACTGGCAACGGCAGGCGCGCCGATTGAGACCGTCGCATCCGGTAGCGGCGGCACGAGTCCGTACGAGTCGCACGAATTCGACAAGCGCACGGATACGAGCATCGCAGGCGTATTGAAGGACTTCGATTTGTGCCAGCGCGTGTTGCTATATACCGCCACAGTCGCGTTGTTCGTCGGTATCGTGCTGGGCGCCGTGTGGGCGGATTATTCGTGGGGGCGGCCCTGGGGATGGGACCCGAAAGAGGTGTTCGCACTCAACACTTGGTTGATTTACGCAATTCTGATTCACATGCGCTTCGTAACGAAGCGCCGCGCGCTTTGGACGGCAGTCTTAAGCGTGATCGGATTTGTCGTGATGCAATTCAATTGGTGGGTGGTGAATTTCTATATCGTGGGGCTGCATAGTTACGCGTAATAGAGATGGCCCGCTGATTGTGAAAGCTGTGTTGGCGATTGGGCGAAGAGAAAGGTAAGCAATTATCGATTGCAGCCTTGGCATTGAACGCCAGTTATCGAAAAGCCCACGGGTGACCACCCGTGGGCTTTTCGTTTGTTTCTTGATTCTTCGGATCGATTTCGATGCGTTGATTGACGCTGAAATCAAATAGAGCGATCGGCTCCGCTTTATCCTTTGGCGGAGAACGGAGCCTTTCGAAACGAGATCGCTCGCGCTACATCCCCGCCGCTTTCATCTCAATCTTCAACGGGATTTCCTGATAGCGCGGGAATGAACCCGTCACCTTTTTGCTGTAAATCTGTTGGCCGTCCAGCTCAATCTCGAACTGACCGCCTGATCCTTCAATGAGCTCGATATCGATCTTGTCGGCACCGAACTTCTCTTTTAACTCGGCAACCAGACCGGTCGCCTGAGGTTTGTAGTTTCATTGCACGCAGTAAGTGATACTGATTTTCATCTTTGGGTTCTCCTTTGCATAGTTCGACGCGTTGAACACTAACGCAACGGACAGATTCATCGACGGACGCCGCCGTATGCGGCAACCTCGTTCAAAATCGCAATACAGCGTTGATGTTTATGTTAGGCATCTCCGCTCGTGCCGCTTTTTCCAAGCCGCAGCAGAGATGCTATATTATGCCCCATGCTGCTGTCGAGCCCTATCGTTATTACCTCGTTGGCCATGATTCCCGCCCTGCTCTGTGGCATCATCGGTGGATTGGTACAAAAACATTGGAAAACGCGTGTGAAGATGTGGCTGCTGCTCTACGCGGCGGCGTGGCTGTCGCAGTACATCGACGCGTCCGTGATTCGCGGGCCGTTGTTGGTGCTGGGCTTGCTGTTTAGTTTGCTGCTGGTGTTGCCAGAATTTGGTAGGCGAGACAAAGCGCCTACGACGTAACACTGCACGCCGAATCGCTCCCTTTGCATCAACCGCAAATCGTCCTTACCGCCGCAACTGCCCTACTGCCTTCACCAACGCATCCACCCGCGCCGCATCGGGCTCGTTACGCCAATCGCCGTCACGCTTCAAATAACTGCCCACGATCAGGCCGTCAGCTTCCGCGAATGTTGATACGTTTTCGACCGTGATGCCGCTGCCGACGAAGACGGGCTCGTCGATCGCACCGACGGCGGCTTGCAGGTCGCTCACTGCCGCCGCTGCCCCCGTCGCGCTACCCGTTACGATCACGCCGTCGGCACCAAAGAATGTTGCGGCTTTGGCAGTCTCGCCAAGCGATATGTCGCTCGTCAGTGCGTGGGCGGCGTGTTTCTTTTTGATGTCAGCGAGAACGGCGATGCGATCGGCACCGATCGCGCGACGGTAGCGCAACAGCGGCCCCGCGTCGGCTTCGTCCATCACGCCTTCATCGGCGACGTGTCCAAACACGAATCCTTCGCAACGAATGAACTCGGCCCCCGCCGCTTGTGCGACGGCCAGCGCCGAGTGGTTTGCTCCAGCCAATATCTGAACGCCCAGAGGCAACGTCGTCGCTTCGCGAACGGCGAGCGCGACAGCCGTCATGCTCGCAACGATTTCGGGCCCGACATCGCGACGCAGATACGGCACGTCGTGCATGTTTTCGATGGCGATCGCATCGACGCCGGCCTTCTCGTACAGCGCCGCTTCTTTCACGGCTTGGCGACAGATATCCGACACGCTCAACGCGCTGCGCGGCGTGCCGGGTAGTGCTTGCACATGGATCATGGCGACCAGCGCCGGTCGTTCGAGTTGGCTTAAGAATTGCAATCCGTTGCTTTCGGTCATTAATTCACTCCATTGATATCCGCCTCAAAGGCGGCGTGAATAAGCGGTGGTAACACAGCGCCAGCGTTGCCTCGGAGCCACAACCCCGTGCCGCCCTCGGTCGGATCGATATGAATGACCTTGGCACCCGCTGCTTCGGCCTTTGCCGATAACATCGCTGCAGGATAAACCAATCCCGATGTGCCGATCGTCAAAAGGCAATCGCAATTTTCCACGGCGGTAACAGCATTGCTCCACGCCGGCTCAGCCAAACCTTCGCCAAAGAGTATCACATTGGGTCGCCACATGCCGCGCAGCCCAGCACCGAGCATCGGGCGAATCGCCAACAACAGGCGTGAAAGCGCAAACGGCCGCCGCTGAATACGATGAAGCCGTCGGGTAATGCGGGCGATTTGTGCCGTTGTGAGTATTCGTTGCCGCTTACCGGACAGGCTCGTAATTTCAGACAAGCTGCCGTGAACCTCTAGCACACAACCGTTACCGGCTGTTTGATGCAATCCATCGATGTTTTGCGTGACGACGATTAACTTGCGATGTTGTTCTAGTTTTCGTAAGGCCAAATGCCCGTCGTTGGGACGCGCGACACCCAATGGCTCAATCACCGCACGTACGAATGCTGCGAGGCGCACTGGGTTCGTAAACGCAGTGCGGATCAATCCGCGCCAATGAGCGAATTGCTCCGGCGGAAACTCACGCCAGAAACCGTCGCTATCACGAAATGTTGGGATGCCGCTTTCGGCACTAATGCCTGCTCCCGTGAATGCCACGATTCGCTGAGAGGTTCGGAGCCATTGGGCAGCTTGCGCCTGTGGCTGATTAAAGTCATCCATGTTCATTACAATCTATCTCCTAAATGAAATGTAATTGGATCATTCGCTATCTCGTCTTCTAGAACGCAATAGCACCGTTACGAGTGATAAAAAATTAGGAAACCGAACCACTCCGACCACTTCTCAAGATACCGAGATCGCGAATTGGAGCAAGATGCTCGCGAACATTGCCGTGTTGGAGTTTGGAAGATTCAAAAAGAAAAAACGGGCCCAACCCCATGAGCGAGGAATTGAAAAAACGGGGTCGGGCCCAAGGTAGTATTCCGATTCTATCCGCTACACGATACCAAAATCATCGGGATACGCATGCGAAATTCGACTTATGGACCGCACCGAACTGTTACAACAGGGAGCGATCCGGCAATCTTGACCGATAAAGAGGTGTAACGAACCCGACGAAATATCACAGGAGACGAACGATTTGGCCGGAATTATTTTTTGACGGTTGGTCAAAAAGTAGGTTTCGTGCTATATTCCAAGCAGATGGCAACTCTTTCACGCAAACAACGCGAAATTCGCGATCGGGAAAAGCTCATTCTCGATGTCGCTCGTCGTTTGTTGTTGGAAAAGGGCTATCTCGGCCTCAGCATGGACCGCATCGCTGAGGAGATCGAATACTCTAAAGGCACGGTATATCAGCACTTCCGTTGCAAGGAAGATTTGCTTACCGCCCTCGCTATTCAAACCAAGTTGAAGCGGATCGAGTTGTTCGAGCGGGCTGTCACGTTTGACGGCCGCCCGCGCGAGCGTATGACGGCCATTGGTGCGGCGGACGAAATCTTCGCCCGACGATTTCCCGATTACATCGCGACCGAAGAAGTGCTATACGTGCAGTCGATCGCCTGCAAAGCTTCGGAATCCAATCAGGAAGCTATGCAAGAGGTCGATGGGCGCTGCGTCGCGGCCGTTTGCGGCACAATCAGGGGCGGCATCGAAGCAGGCGATTTGGAAATCCTGCCGCCGCGCGAAGCTTCCGAGATTGCGTTCGGCATCTGGGGAATGACGTTCGGTTCGCGCATCGTCGGCAAGACGCCGACTTGCATGGACCAACTCGGCATCAAAGATACGTTCACCAGCCTGCGTCGCATGCAACAGGCCTATCTCGATGGCTGGAATTGGCGACCGCTTTCTCACGAGTGGGACTACGATGCAACTAGGGACCGAATCCTTGAAGAGGTGTTTGCCGATGAGCGCGCCGCCATCACCATCTAGTTCGTCTTTTTTTGGAATCAAATTGACGATCCGTCAGTTTTTGACGCGTCGCCGTGTTGGCGTTGTTGCGATGGTCGGCGTCGCGGTTCTGGTTTGGACGCAACGTGAACAGTTGTTCGGTAGCGATGCGGGCGCACCAGCGTCACCACCTTCAATAGAAAATCCTCTTCTCGTCGAAACCACCACCGTTACCGCTGCGGACCAATATCAAACCCAAGTGGACTTCACCGGGCGCGTTGAAGCGCGACGCATTACCGACCTGAGTTTCGAACTGAACGGTAAGGTTGAGTCGATCGCCGTCGACGAGGGCGACGCCATCACGGTCGGTCAACCGATCGCGCAACTCGATACGGCGCTACTGCAAACACAACGTATCAAAGCGGCGGCGCAACTCGACCAGGCACAGGCACTGCTCGATGAAATGGTTGCTGGACCGCGCGATGAGAACATCGCCGAAGCGCGCGCTATGGTAACAGCAGCCGACGCTGCCTATCAGCGCTTCGACGAGGAACGCCAACGCAAGAACGATCTACACCAACGCGGTGTGGCAACGCTTAAAGAGCGTAACGACGCCCGCAACGATGCCGCGCAAGCCGCCGCCGAACTGCAAGCGGCACGCGAACGCCTGAATGAACTGGAAGCCGGCACGCGCAAGGAACAAATCGCTGCCCAGCGTGCCGCCGTCGCCGCATGGACGGCGGAGCTGGAGAATATCGACGTTAGTATAAATAAAAGTACGCTAGCGGCGCCGTTTGCCGGTCGCATCACACGTCGCTCGATCGATGAGGGGGCCGTGGTGAACGCCGGGCAGGTGTTAGCTCGACTCGTCGAAGCAGGCCGGCTCGAATTGCACGTGGGCGTGCCCATCGACATCGCCGCCGACCTTGCCGTTGGCGATACGCAGGCCGTGGTCATTCGCGATCGCGTTCACAACGGCACGATTGATTCAGTTATCGCAGAGGTAGACGACCGAACACGCACTAGGAAAGTGATCGTATCGTTGCCAAACGACTCGGCGGAATCGGTCGTATCCGGCGAGGTCGGCTTTCTTCGCAGTCGCCGCACCGTTAATGCCCATGGATACTGGGTCCCGCTCGATAGCTTGGTGCGATCGTCGCGGGGGTTGTGGGCGTGTTACGCCGTCGTGTCGAAGGGTGATTCGGCGCGAACCGTCGTTGAGAAGCGCGACGTTGAGATGATCTACAGCGATGGCAAGCGCGCTTTTGTTGAAGGACTATTGAACGATGGCGATCGAATCGTCGTCAGTGCAGTGCATCGACTGAGTCCCGGGCAAGCTGTAACCACCCGTTAGGTCTTAATTAGACAACGAACGAAATTACCTGACGACTAACCTCGCTGAGTCCACGAGATGAACTACTCCATCACCAACTTGTTCTATCGCCAACCGCGACTGTTGGTGTTGGCCATTGGCGTGATATTGGTGGGTGGATTGTCGGCGTTGATGGTACTGCCAACGGCGGAAGACCCGACGCTGAGCGAACGCATCGGCCGGGTGATTACACGTTATCCCGGTGCCGATGCCGAACGCGTGGAAACGCTCGTTACCGAGAAGCTCGAAGAAACCGTTCGCGAAATTGAAGACATTCTCCATATCACGTCTGATTCGCGCAACGGCATTTCGGTGATGACGATCGAGTTGAAAGACTCGGTCTATGACACTGACCCGGTTTGGTCGCGGGTGCGCGACAAGGTTGCCGATGCCGAACCGTTCTTGCCGGCGGGCACGAGTAAGCCTGAATTCGACGAATGGACCATCACGGCGTACACGGTGATCGCGGCCCTGCAATGGGACCGGTCCGACGAACCGAACCTGCGCATCCTGCGGCGCATGGCGGAAGATATCGAAGATACGCTTGAGGCGATTCCCGGCACCAAAGAAGTCGATATCTACGGTGACCCGGATGAAGAGATTCGCGTGGAGATCGATGCGGCGCGGTTGGCGTCACTCGATTTGACCGTCAACGATGTTGCCGAGGCGTTGCGACAAAGCGATGCCAAGGTCGCGGCTGGTTTGTTACGCAGCGATTCGTCAGATTATTTGTTGGAAGTTTCCGGCGAATTGCAGCGGGTGAAGGACATCGCCGACGTGCCGCTGCGTAACAACCGCGACGACGCCCTCCTGCGCGTGGGTGATGTGGCCCACATCTACCGCGCCGTTCAGGAGCCGCCGACCAACCTTTCCATTATCAACGGTAAGCCAGCCGTTACGCTCGCGATTCGCATGGAAGACGGGCAACAGATCGATAAGTGGACGCCCGAAGTGCGCGCCGAACTCGATCGCTTTGCGGCCACGCTGCCCGACGGCGTGTCGCTGCCCGTGATCTTCGATCAAAGCACATACGTGTCGGCGCGATTGGAAGGTCTCGGCCGCAATCTCATTCTCGGCATGTTGTGCGTCATCGGCGTCATCTTTTTTATGATGGGTTGGCGCGCGGCGATTCTGGTCGGCTCCGCCCTGCCGCTTGTGAGCTTCATGGTGCTAACCATCATGAACTTCATCGGACTGCCGCTGCATCAGATGTCGGTGACCGGCCTGATCATCGCACTCGGGTTGCTGATCGATAACGCCATCGTCACCGTAGATGAGACGAAGCAACACTTGCGTGAAGGCATGTCGCCGGCCAAAGCGATCTCCGCGACGGTGCGTTATCTCGCGGCGCCGCTGTTCGGTTCGACGCTCACGACGGTGTTGGCGTTCGCGCCGATCGTGTTGATGCCGGGTAATGCGGGCGAATTTGTCGGAAGCATCGGCTTAGGCGTGATTCTGGCGGTCGTTTGTTCGTTCGGGTTGGCGCTCACGATCATTCCGGCGTTGACGGGCTTTTTTGAAGGTCGGCTCGATGCTTCCAAACGCGGTGGCTTCTTGCGCAATGGCATATCCGGCAGCGTGTTCGCACCGGCCTATCGTTGGTCGCTGGATACTGTGGTGCGCTATCCGGTCTTAGGGATATTGATTGCACTTGCGTTGCCCATCATGGGTTTTGTAAAGGCGCGCGAGTTACCAGAGCAGTTCTTTCCGCAAGGCGATCGCGATCAGTTTCAGCTCGACTTGCGATTGCCACCGCAGGCGTCGCTCGCGCGCACGTTGGATATCACGCGACAAGCGCGCGATGAATTGTTGAAGCATGACGACATCGTCGCCGTGCATTGGTTTGTGGGAACGAGTGCACCGAAGTTTTATTACAACCTGCTCGGCGGACGCGACGGCTCGCCCTTCTACGCGAATGCCCTCGTGCAAATGCGCGACGCCGACGGTGATACTCAGACCGTCAACGACGCTCAGGATTTGCTCGACCGCGCCCTTCCGCAGGCGCAGTTCATTGCCCGCAAGTTAGAGCAAGGGCCGCCGTTTAACGCGCCGATTGAAATTCGCCTTTTCGGGCCTGATTTGGATCGACTGCGCGACCTCGGCGACGAAGTCCGAACGGTACTTGCCAATCACGCACAAGTCGTGCAAACCGAAGCGACGTTGCAAGACGGGCAGCCGAAACTTTGGATCGACATCGACGACGAGCAAGCGCGCATGGCCGGTTTACGCAACGTCGAAATCGCACAGCAACTTTCCGCGCAAACGGAAGGCGCCATCGGCGGGTCGATACTGGAAACCACCGAAGAGATGCCGGTACGTGTGCGACTTGGCAATAACACACGCAGCCAATTAGACCGAATCAAATCGACAAACCTGGTCGCGCGTACCGATGCGATGACGGATGCCGAACCGCTCGACTACATACCGTTGACGGCCCTCGGCAAAGTTAAGGTCGTGCCGGAAATAGCATCGTTGCCGCGTCGCGACGGCGCGCGGGTCAACACGATTCGCGGATTCGTGCGTGCTGGTGCGTTGGCGTCGACGGTGCTGACGGATATCACCGATTCATTGGATAAACAGGGATTTGCGCTGCCTGCGGGTTACCGCATGTCGCTGGGCGGCGAAACGGCGGAGCGGGCGCGGGCGATTTCAAATTTGTTGGCGTCGGTGGCGTTGTTGGTCGCGATCATGATCACGACGCTGGTGTTGAGCTTCAACTCGTTTCGCATGGCCGCGATCATCGGCTTCGTCGGTATCCTCGCCATCGGGTTGGGATTGTTATCGATTTGGCTGTTCGGATTTCCATTCGGCTTTATGGCGATCGTCGGCACGATGGGGTTGGTCGGCATCGCGGTGAACGACTCGATCGTCGTGTTGGCAGGATTGCGATCCAACGAAGCAGCACGCAAAGGCGACGCGTTGGCGATCCGCAAGGAAGTGACCAAGTCGACGCGGCACGTGATCTCGACCACGCTAACGACGATAGCAGGCTTTATTCCATTGCTGGTCGATGGCGGACAATTCTGGCCGCCGCTTGCGGTTGCAATCGCCGGCGGCGTTGCGGGCTGCACGTTGATCGCGCTATACTTTGTGCCGGCGATGTTCGTCATCATGTCGGGTTTGCAAAAACGCATCAAAGTGACGTGCCCGTTTACGGCGACCGAAGTCGAGCGGGGATCTTTACGTCCGGATGCCGAGGCCGTCTTGGCGTGATCGCTCTTGCGAATCTATTCGTTCATCTTGAAGTTGCAGGAAATGAAACGCGCCTTCGGCATTCCAAGGTGGCAGCCCTATTGCTTCTTGCCAATACCGTACGTGCGCCGCACTTCGAGCAGCTTCGCGATCTGATCGTCCTTCAATGGCGGTAAGTCGCCACCGGCCAACTGGCGTGCCATGATGTACATTCGTACGACTTGCTCAAGCTTTTCCATCTTTAACCACGCGACATTTAGACTTGCCCCCACCGTCAGCGCGCCGTGCTTGTTGAGTATGACGGCATCGCGGTTGACGATTTTTTCGGCGATAACGCCGGCACCTTCTTTTGTTCCGGGCGTGGCGTAGTCGGTCGTTGGGATCGACTCAAACGCCAGTACCGCGTCGGGGAATACATCCGGAGGAAACGTCAGTCCGGCCAAGCTCAGCGCGATGCAGTGCGGCGGATGGGCATGAATCACGGCGTTGACATCGGGCCGCGTTTGATAGGCCGTCAGGTGCATCCACCGTTCGCTCGACGCCTGTCGGTCGCCATCGACGACGTTGCCGTCGGCGTCGATCACGACCAGATCGTCAGGCGTGAGGTTGCCGACTTGCGTAGCGCTGGCCGAGATCAGGAAGCGATCTTCGGCAACGCGCAAGGAGATATTGCCGTCGGTCGCCGTCACCAACCCCGCGGCCGGCATACGACGACCGATGTCGATTATGTGTTGGCGTTCGGATGGGTATTGCATGGCGATTCTTTCATTCGGATAGTTCTACTAGCACTCTGGGCCGGTGCCTCTTTTTTTGCGTAAGATGATCGCGTATTGTCAGAAACCCTCACCCCGGCCCTCTCCCTGCGAGGGAGACGGAGTAAAAGGCGTGGCACTTTGGCGGGTAACGAACCACATTTGCTTAGCCCCGCACGAGGTACTGTCCCTAGATGGAGTCAGGCTCTCGTTGATTGAACGCCGCGCTGCGGGCAGCTAGGATACCCTTGGATCACGTTGATTTGTATCAGCACGCCTTATCGCAAAGCGAGTTTATCATGAGTATTCGATTTACACGACGTACGATTCTGGCAGTCCTTTCAGCAGTCGCGTTGTCATCGACGACGTCCGCCTCTGCCGGGGATTGGCCCCATTGGCGCGGGCCGAACTACGACGGCCACAGCAACGAAACCGGTTTTAAGACGAGTTGGGACGGCGAACTCACGCCGGTCTGGTCGAAGGATATCGGTGCCGGTTACAGCGGGATTGCCGTTGCAAACGGCCGGCTGTTCACGTGCGGCGTGCGCGACGGCAAGCAGGTATTGTTCTGCTTCGATGCCAATGGCGGCAGCGAAAAATGGGCGGTCGGTTTTGAGAAGCTCTATGAAAACAACTGGGGCGATGGTTCACGTTCGACGCCGACGGTTGATGCCGATCGTGTTTACGTGTTGGGTGCGCTCGGCACGGTCGGCTGCTATAAGGTCGCGGACGGCAGCACGGTTTGGACGCGCAAGTACGACGCAGTTCCACAATGGGGATATAGCGGTTCAGTGCTGATTGAAGGTGATAAGGCGATCATTACCGTCGGCGGCAGCGGCGGCGGTATGAAAGCGTTGAACAAACAGACCGGCGAACCGATCTGGGCGAACGGCGGTGATTCGGATTCGGGTTACTCAACGCCGTACCCTTTTACGTTTGAAGGCACGCGCTATGTGGTTGGTTTCCTCGGTGGTTCGGCTGTCATCGCCCACGCCGATACCGGAAAGGAAGCCGCGACGATTCCGTGGGAAACCGACTGGAAGGTAAACGCCGCCACGCCGATCTACCACGACGGTCACTTGTTCCTTAGCTCGGGCTACAGCACCGGATGCGGTTTGTTCAAGCTGAGCAAAGACGGCGACCGGCTCGAAACGAAAGAAGTTTACACGAGCAAGAAGCTTAAGAATAAGTTTCAAACGCCTGTGCTGTATCGCGGTAAGTTGTTTTCGTTCGATCAACGATCGTTGAAGTGCGTCGATTTCGACAGCGGCGATATCGAGTGGGAAAAACGGGGCAAGGCGAACCAGCACGGGACCATTGTCTTCGCCGACAAGCATCTGATTACGCTCAATCAGCAAGGCGTGCTGAAAATCGCCAGGGCATCACCCAAGGCTTTTGAGCCAACCGGCACAACGACGGTGTTCGAACAAAGAGGCGGTCGCGGCGAGCAATGCTGGACGGTTCCGACGCTGGCGAACGGTCGGCTTTACCTGCGTAACCTGAAGCGCTTAGTGTGCATCGACCTGCGGCAAAACGACCGCATTGATTGATCGCGCTTACATATTGACGCCGCAAGTAGGGTCCGCTCTGCGGACCAACACTTGCGCGCGCGATCGATTAAGTAACCGTTGACGTTGCTTTGAGGTCACGTTGCGAAATCAGCAATTGGTCCGCACAGCGGACCCTACTATTCAAGCAGCGCAAGCCCGCGCGACGGACGCTACTTTTCGCCTAGGCAATACAAAAACTTGCCGGCGCGAAGGTACATTCGGTTACGACTGACGGCCCAGCTCGACAGCGTGTAACCACCGTCGAGCTTGTTGGTTGCGAGTTCCTTATACTCCGGCCCCGTTGCAAACACGACCGTTTCGCAATCTTCGTTGGTGATATACACGCGACCGTCGGCGACCAACGGCGACGCGCTGATCGGCCCGCTTAACAGTCGCTCCGGCCCCCACACTTTTTCGCCCGTCTTACCATCGACGCACATCGCGATGCCTTTGTCGTTGACGAGATAGAGATACTTGCCGTCGGTCGCTGCCGATGGCACGTCCGGACCGCGCTTGTCGTCGAGCGTCCAAACCGTGTGCGTATCGGTCACGTCGCCATTGCCACCGCCGCGCACAGCAATGATGGGGTGTTCGCGACTGGTCGCAACGACGAGGCCGTTGTCCATCGGCACCGGCGTACCGCAAATGCGAAAGTTGCCAATCTTCTCCGGATTAAGCCCCTTGGCTCGCCAAGTTTCTTTGCCAGTTTGCGGATCGTGGGCCGTTACCCAATCGGCACCGGAGATGATGAGTTGGGCCTTGCCGTCATGCTGCAGGATCACGGGCGTGGTGTAGGCGTCGGGGCATTCTTTGGTGGCGTCTGTCTTGCGTTCCTGATACCACCGCCGTTCGCCTGTTCTGATATCGAGCGCGATCAAGAAGGACGGATTGTCGGTGCTGGAACCTTGCAACACTTGAAGGATAACCGTGTCGCGATAGACCATCGGCGAAGAAGCGTAACCCCAATAGATCCCGAAGTCGCCGTGCTTTTTCTGCAAGTCGTACTTCCATTGTTCCTTACCATCGCGGTCACAACAGATCACGACGCCGCTACCGCTAGCCGCGATTATGTACGTTCCGTCGCTGACGGGTGACGGCGACGCGAGGTTGTGCTTGGCGAGAAACTTGTTGCCGACGCTAATGTTGCGTTGCCAAAGTTCTTTGCCGTCGGTCGCGTTATAGCAAATCAGATTGATGTGCTTGCCGCCTTCGTCGTCGCTCTTGGTCGGGTAACCGGGCAAGCGTTTACCCTTGTCGTCGCTCTTGGACTCGCCCGCGTTGCGCACGGGGGCTGTGAGATAGATGCGGCCGTCAACAACGATCGGCGACGAGCCCGCCCAGTGCGGCATCGGCGTTTTCCAGATAACGTTACTGTCTTCGCTCCATTTCAGCGGCAAGCCCTTGGCATCAACGCTGCCGTCCATATCCGGTCCGCGCCAATTGAGCCATTGATCGGCAGCACCGGCGCTGCTAGTAAAGGCGAGCATTGCAACGGTAACGAAAAATCGACAATTCATATTCGACTCACTTTCAAAATGGAATCAATGGTGTTGCGTGCACAGGTCTTCGTAGCCTATTCGCTGCGCAGCGCACCGATGATACGGGCTTGCAATGCGGCGCGTACTGCGAAGAGATTGGCAACCAGCCCCGTCAGCAAAACGGCAGCCAACGTGAGACTTAACGCGGGCCAATCGATCTGCGCCGCCGTCGATAACACATTGGGTAGTGTGGCGACAAGGGCGGACACCGCACCTATACCAATCCCGGCGAGCAGCAACACGACGTTTTCCGATAAAACCATCACGCCCAGCATCTTTCCGGAGCAGCCTAGCGCCCGCAGCAGCGCCAACTCGCCGCGTCGCTCGTTCACGTTTCGTAGCATGACGGCTCCGAGGCCCAATGTGCCGATCAACAACCCCAACCCGCCGAGCGACTGAAACGCGCTCATATACGTGTTCTCAACTGCACGGTAGCGATCCAACACGTCCAGCGTGCTTTCGATGTCCAGACCGTAATCCGTTAGGTCTTCTTCCAACGATGCCGTCAACGGTTCGGCTCGATCTTTTGGAACGTCGATCAACATCGTGTCATAGCCATTGATCGACGGGAACAATTCGACGAAGCGATTGTCCGCAATCATCAATTGGCTTTGCAACACGCTGCCGCTCAACATGCCAACGATGCGTAGCGAACGTTCGTTACCATTGTCGTCCGTGATCTTCAGGTCGTCGCCGATGCCAAGCTTGAGCAGCCACATCAGCGTGTTCATATCGCCGATTGCCGGAATCGCCCCATCGTCAAAATTGCGATTGAGCAACAACCATGGATTGGCGGATTCGGCATCGTCACCACTCATCGAGCTTGCAAACGTGAATTCGCCGCGTTCGATGAATTCGTCGCCGACGCCCAGAATGACCGGGCGCTGAACGGCATAAAGATTCAAACAACTGGCATCGTCGCCGGGTTTCCGCCGCATCATGGCAACCTGCGCATCGGCAAGCATTTGATTGGTTTCTCGCGCCAGCGCAAGATTCTCGCGGCCGTCTTCTGACCCCAGAGAATACACCATCGGTGCCGCCGCCTGCCCGAGTAAACGATAACCACCCGCCCCGCTGTCGAGCATGTCGCCATTCGCACCGTGCCGGCTCGCACCGACGGCGATGATAACGAACGTGGCAAACGCAATGAGTGCGACCGTCGACAAGCTGCGACCGCGATGGCGCGCGATATTGCCGATGCCGACCGACGCAAAGCCGCGCATGCCTTTGCCGAAGACGCCCCGCTTGGAGCGACCGCGACCGATGCGATCGGTCATCCACGCCAACCCGGCGGCGAGCAACGCGAACCCGCCAACGAAAAATGCAATCGTGGCGTTGAGTGCGTCGCTTGCGATGGCAGTGGCGATGATACCAACCCCGAGCACAAGCATTGCGATAGCAACCCAAGCAAAACGCCGCGAACGTCGCTGCATCTGCCCCGCAGCCGCTTCAACGCGACCGGCCAAAAGCGCACGCGGAGACTGCTTCGCTAAACCGCGAACGGCGTAGCGCAGCGTGAGCCACGTGATTAGTAGGCCACCCACTATGCCGATGGTGATTGTGAGCGGCTCGATAAACACGCGTAGGAAAGGCGCTTGCACTGCCGCGGCCCATAGCGTGCGCAGCCCGGCAATCATGAGGTAGGCGTAGCCAATGCCGAGCGGAATGCCGACGATGGTGCCAACGGCCCCCACGCAAAGACCTTCCGTCGTTAGCAACTTGCGCAAACTTTTAGCGTCGTACCCTAAGGCATACAACAAACCGACTTGCTTGGCGCGACGTTCGATCGTTAGCCGAAACGACAATGCCACGAGCAATAGCGCCGAAAAAATTGCGAAGAAACTGAACGCGATAAACAGCCCGCTGAAATCGGTGCTTCCCGTCGCGGATCTAAGCGCCGCCGCGTGTGCATCGCGCGCGACCAACCCCATTTGTTCCGGGTCGAGCCGCTTCAATAGCGCCGAACTAACTGCGTCGCGCGTTTGCTCCAGCGACTTACCTTCCAACGGCGCGAAATAGATCGCCGTTAATTCGCCGAAGCGCCGACCGGTGCCTACGAAACGCGATTGCGCCGCGTCGAGGTTGATGAAGGCCTTTGGCGTGCCTTTGTGTTCTTCCCAATAAGCCTCGTCCTGAGGTCGAATGCGGCTCAAATCGATCTTGTAACTCGGCGGTGGATCCCATTCGCCCAGCGTTTTCGCATCGCTAATACCGGGGTATGCGGGCATTAGATTCGGATCGGCGGCCCAGCCTTCAAGCGGCACGATCTGTTTGAGCTTAAACGTGGCCGACTCGGTGCGCAGCGCGCCGAAGCGTTCGGACACGTAGTATTCAAGTTCGATCTGGTCGCCGACTTCGGCGTTTAATTCGTCAGCAGCCCATTGGTAGAGGGCGATGTCGTCAGCAGTCAACTCGACTGCATCGTTATTTCCGAACAACGCACGCGTTGCGATATCCATCCCCGCCACCATCGAATAAGGAATGGCTTTTTTTTCTTCATCACCACAGGGGGCCTTGCAAATGCTGTTGGCGAGATAGGTGATGACAGGGACTTGGCGTAGTTGCAACGCTTCGGCGACGGCGAGCGCGGCCCGTTCGACGGTCGGTTCCAGCAGCAAACTATCCGCTTCCAATGCCAACACGCCACGGAATTCGTCGATGCGAATTCGCACGCCGTAGTCGCGCAAAGTTGCGGCTTGCTTTAGCGCATCCGTCACGGCGGTAACCGCATTTGCGACGTCGTCATTTGCCGCTTCTGTTGCAATCACCAATGTGTTGACGCGATCTTCCTGCTCGACCAATCGCTGTAGCGTACTTAACGGAAGCAACACGTTGAACGGTGAAGTATGCGTGCCTGCTAAACTGAATCCGCCCACACCGTCGTCGGGTAGAATTTTCGTTACCTGCAAGCGGGCGGTACGTGTGGCTGCCTCGGGTCGGCCGAGCAGCGATTCGGCGGGAATGTCGGATTGGGCTGCGATGCGTAGCAGTACGTCGTCGCCTTCTTTGATACCAAGCCGGCTGGCCAGCGATTCATTAACGGCGGCACTGTTACCACTGCTGGATGGAATCGAAGCCGCATCGGGAAACAAGTCGCGCCATTGATCGTCGACACCGACGATCGAAACGCGGTTGGATCGCGCGCGAGTGGTCGCGTGTTCGATGCCGCCTTCGAGCATGATGCTTGCGGCAATTTCCTCGCGGGTAATTTTGGCAGCGTCGGGAAACGCCATGCGCTGCGGCAAATCCTCACCGAAGTAACGCCCCGCCTGCACCGCAATCGAGATCGGTCCCAGCCGGTTTAGCGCTTGCTCGCGCAAACTGCCGCGCATCGAGTCGCCAACGATCAGCGCGCCTGTCAACACGGCCACGCCGGTGGCGGCGCTGAGCGCGAGAAAGAAATGCCCGCGCAGATAGTAGAGCAGGCTTCGTTTGACCAGGTCGTTTCGTTTCACGGATTCCTTATTGTTTCACCGGTTACGGCGTCAATGCCACATTGCAATCATCAAGACACACCGGTTGCAAACCGGTGCCACAGCGCGATGCGCGAATTACACCGGTTCAATACCGGTGCCACAGTGCGATGCGCGATTTACACCGGTTAAAAACCGGTGCCACAGCGCAGATCACATCGTCGCGCCGACCAGTTCCTGCATGCGACCTTCGGCCAGCCGCCATTGCCTCCCAAATCGCGACGCGATCTCTGCGCTGTGCGTGACGACGATCAAGATCGTTTGCGCGTCGCGCTGCACGTCGCGAAGCAAATCTGCAATACCATCGGCGGTTTGTTCGTCGAGATTGCCCGTCGGCTCATCGGCAAGCAACACATCGGGTTCGTTAATCAATGCACGGGCAATGGCCACGCGCTGCCGCTCACCGCCGGAAAGCTCTGCCGGTCGATGTTCGATTCGCTGCGACAGCCCTACGCGGTCGAGCAACTCGCGCGCGCGGCCTTCCTCTGCTTGCGGGTCACCATTCACCAATGTCGGAATCAACACGTTTTCCATAACCGTGCACTGCGGCAACAGATGATGTTCCTGAAAGATGAACCCGATGTTTCGATTGCGAAACTGCGCCAACGCGCGCTCGTTGAGTGCAAACGGATCGGTATCGCCCAGCTTCACATGACCGCCGTCCGGCTTTTCCAACGCGCCGAGAATGTTGAGCAACGTACTCTTGCCACAGCCCGACGGGCCCATGATGGCAACCGACTCACCGCTTTGAATTTCAAAACTGATGTCGGTCAACACGTCAAGCGTTTGATCACCCATCTGATATTGCTTGCGAATGTTTGAAGCCGTGAACGTGCTCATGTGGTAACTGCTTTCATCGATTCGTCGGTCGGACGACCCGTGTGTTGGGCGTGAATCTCCGTGAAGTAATCCCAAACGCGTTCGGCCATGCGCTCGTCGGTGAATTCCGCATGCACAGCCTCGCGACCCATGCGTCCTAGGTGCTGTCGCTTTTCGGGGTCGTCCATCAACTCAGCCAAGTGCGCGGCCAATTCGCGGGCATCGCCGGGACGGTGTAACAGCCCACCGCCGCTGGCTTCGACCAACTCCGGAAACGAACCGTGCTCGGGCTGCACGACGGGCACGCCCTGCGAAAGCGCTTCCAAGATGTAAAGGCCCTTCGCTTCGGCATAGTCGGTCGGCACCGAGAAGACGTCAATCTCTTGCAGGAATTTGAACTTCCCCGCCCGATCGACTTCGCCCAGATAGTCCACGCGCCCCGCAAGCGAACCCGACTCGATTCGCACGCGCAGATTTTGAAAATATGCCTGATCGCCCTTGCCCAGATAACCGGAAATCTTCAATCGACAGTCACGACCTTCGGCCAACAAGATTTCAAACGCATCGACGAGATTGTGCAGGCCCTTCTCCGGACAGATGCGCGCCAAGTAGCCGATGGTGAACGGCTTTTCTTGCGGACTCATCGCGAAGGATGGGTTCGACTCAATCGAAATCCCCAACGGAATATGCCGCAATCGATCGGCGTCAACCTCAAAGTGTTCGCGGGCGTAGCTACCGTAATACTTGGTCACGCCGATGAAGCCGTCCACATCGCGTGCCTTGGTTCGCAGCAAATCCACCACGCGGCCGCGTTGCGTTTCATCGAGTGTATCGAGAAGGATGTCTTCACCCGTTAACGTGCAAACGACGGGAATGTTGACGCGCCGCTTTATCGCCGAAGCGAGCCCGACGAAAAACGCGTTTGGCAAATGCACCAGCGATGCGTCAACGCGTTGCAGATAGTCGGTCAGCTTATCGAGTTCGACCCTTTGCGGACCGCTTTCACCTTCGAGCAGCGCGAGCATCAGATTGGCCGCCAGCTTCGGATCGGTCGATCCAGCACCGCGCATGGCGAGACGCAACAACGCCGGGCGATCCAATAGTTTTGTGACCGCATTCGGCAACTTACTGATCCACGGCCACCGGTATTGCAGATAGACATTGATCCCGCCGTAGAGCACGCCGTTCTCGCTAACGTCGGTTTCGTCCGTGCGAATCGGTGAATAGACGGGCATCAGCAGCACATCGTGACCGCGACGACGCAGCGCACCGGCCAGCGCGTTATCGCGCAGGCAGCTACCGCAATACATTCCGCCGGCACCGGCTGTGAGATAGGCCACTCGCATGGGGATATTTTAGGGGAAGATTGGCGAAACTTCCTCGTCCACACGCGTTAGCCACAGCCCAGATGACACGTTGGTTATTGCAAAAGTTCCGCGACGAATTCGGCTACATCTTCAACGCCCAGTAAGGCATCGCCCGAATAGTCCGCCCACATGGCGTCGCAGGTTGCATACGTCGCTTCGTAGCCCGCAGCATCCGTCAATGCCAGCGTAAACGGAGCAATGTCCGCCGCATTCACGATGCCATCGCAATTCAGATCGCCAAGTACGCCTTCGCAGGCATCGGGTATGAAATTGTTATTCGCGTCGCTGCTGGTCGAGCCGGTTGGGTATATCTCATAGACGCGACCGTCGGCGTTTTCATAGTTCGAGCCGAGGTAATAGAGGTGCCCTTCCGGTCCGACGGTCACATACAAGGGCTTTCGACCACCGTCACCGATGTTGGTGGCAAAGTCGCTCACGGTGCTATTTCCGTTTGAGACCATCGTCGAGATCGAACCCGTCGAGTTACTATTTGAGCCGAAGTGCGACACGACGTAATTCCCCGCCATCTCAAGCGGCAACACATCGCAATCTTCCGGCACCCACACGCCGCCGCTGATCACGCGGGCGTCGCCACCGCCGTCCGTCGAAAACGCCCACGCATCAGTATCGGTGCCGATACCGTTGTAGCCATCGTGACCGTAATTGGCGGCGGCGGCCAACTCGTAAATCGCCGTCTTACCAGACCCGGCCACATCGTTGATATAGATTTGCCCCGTGATCGGGTGGCGCGACGCCGAATATGGATTGCGCAAGCCCAGCGCATAAATCGCGCGCAAGTTGCCGGTCGCGGTGTTGTAAAACGGATTGTCGGCTGGAATCGAGCCATCCGGCGCGATGCGATACACCTTACCGGTATAGGTCGACAAACTCTGCACGTTATCGCCGCCGTTCCAACCGTCGCCGGTGGTTATGTACAACATGCCATCGTCGCCGAAGATGACTGCACCGCCATTGTGACTGCCGCTCGAATCACCGGCGGCGAACGGCATTTCCAGCAAAACGGTCTCACTAACATCGGCTACGTTCGGATCGGCAGCGCTCGCCTGAATACGCACCACGCGATTGTGCCGCGGCTGATCGTTCATATAGAACACATAGACGTAGCCGTTGTTGAGAAAATCGGGATCGAACGCAAAGCCGCGAATGCCTGATGAGCGATGGCGCGTGGGCGTGCCGTTGCCGTCGGTTGGCACATCGAAGGTGGCAAAGGGCGTCGGCAGCAGCGTCCACAAGTTGGTACTATGATCGCGCACGGCCACGCGCAGCCGACCCTCAATGCGTTCACCGATAAACAAGCGACCATCGGGTGCGAACGCCATCGTGGCCGGGTCTTGCAAGCCGCTAACGATGGTGCGTTCTTCAAAGCCCGACGGCAGGACGGTCTGCGCAACACTGTCCGAAGCTAGCGAGCTGATCGTTAAGATGATGATTGAAAAAACGGTAGCGCGGGAATGGGGGAACCGGTGCATATCAAACTCCTTTATCCCCCAATTGCTCGGCATGATAATTGAACGCACGTCCAAAATGCCAGCCCTACGGTCCGGCAGAATCGGCATTGCGGACAGCAGCTATCGCTAAAAGCATCAATCGGCAAGAGCAGGCACGTTCCAGCGCTTTCGGTGATTGCGAATATGCCGCCAGACTTCGCCCATAGTTGCCTTCTTATGACCGCGCCGCAAATTCTGGGCACCGATGGCGAACATGATGCGCCATTGTTTCATCAAAAGGCCATACGAGCGAAATATCGACCAGCGCGGGTCGTAGATATTGGTCGATTCTGACGAGAGGCCGTTGAGTTCGAGAATACCGAAGTCGTGCCCCGCTTTAACGGCATCCTCATCGGAAAAACGCAAGTCGAAGCGACCAAAGTAAAAGCCCTCGAAGGCCTTGGCGATCTCGTCGACCTTTGCAGTGAACTCCGGCGTAATAAACCGCGCGCCGTCCTGAAAGAGCGTGCCCTGACAATGATTGCCCGCCATCACGAGCGGCATGCGTTCGCCAGTCTTCAACACGTGTTCGGCGCGCTCTTCGCCCAAGCGTTCGAGAAACGTATCGGCCTGCATACGCAAGCGCGGATGGCGATAGATGAGTTGCTCGACCGACGCAAGTCCGTCGCCGACGACTTCGGGAAATAGCTTTTCAGTAACGCCGAGGATGTGGCCGTTCGCTTCGTCCGGCATGCGGTAATAAAACACGCCCAACTCGCCGGGACCGGGATGAAACACCTGCACGATCATCGGGATATCGACGGCCAGTGCTTTTTTCGCCTGCTCGCGATCTCGCACCAAGCGCACACTCGCGCCGCGACAACCGAAGTCGGGCTTGATAATCAGGGGATAGTTCCACGATTCGCTCGCGAGGATGTCATCGAGACTTTTTAGACGTTCGTCGATATCACCCTGCGGTATCAACCGTGCGGCCAGCACGTACTCCGACGGCAGCTTGTTCAAAATCTCAATCTTCGATTCACCAACAATGCCGCCGTAGGGTTCAATACCCGGGTCGGTGACCGTCGGCGTCATGATGCCGCGATACCGCAACGCCAAGAAGCCGACGTATGGCACCAGTGGCAAGTAGGCCAACCACGGCGGCCAGAATTCCCAACGCCAAATCTTGCTGATGCGTGCAATAAGCAATGCGCGACCGCGCTCGGTAAGGAGGTTTGAGATCAATCGAATGATCGCCCAAATAACGACGACGGCCGCAATCAGCGCGATCCAGCCCTTGCCGAATATCTGTTTGAGCGGTTCGGTAATCGGCTCACCGACCAGCGCGACCGTACCGACCAACAGTGGCGTCCAAAAAATGGCTGCGATGGCAGCCCACAATAAGAACAGCCAAGCGCGTTTGCCCAACATGCCCGCTGAAACATACACCGGAAAACGCGTGCCGGGCATAAATCGCGCGGCTAACACGGCTGCCCACCCACGGTTCTCGAACCAAACCGCATACTTATCGAGTTTTTCGGGGGGGAGTTTTCGTTGAACCCACGGTCGATCCAACATATGGCGCGCCACGTAACGCCCGAACAGCCAAAGCAAAAAATCGCCGAAGACAATGCCGACGTAACAGGCAAAGAGCCCGAACGACCACGAAAGCTCGCCCTCGTTGATCATGAGCCCGACCAGAATGCAGGTGCCGTCTTCGGACCACATCATCATGGCCATGATGGTGAGGAGGCTCATGATGAGATCACAACATGGGGCAGCGCATGCCGATGCCACGCACCATCCGCATTCGGCGGCGCATCGAAATAGGCGAGTTCGACCCGAGCTTCCGTAATCTCGACAAACGTGTAACTCACGGTATGCGCATCCGGTCGCGACATACACACGGCCAAATGCGATGCCTCGCGATCGTCGGCGCGATGGTATTCATCTTGAGCGTCAGCATCCGGGCTTAATGCGAGCGTTCTATCGAACAGCGCGCGGCGCGGTCCGTCGACGATCTCATCCCCTAAGCCCGACGACGCCCACATCATCGGTTGACCGTCCCAAGGTTCGAGTGTTTCGCTGAGTTCACCTTCTTCGCTGCGACAGGTTAGCAAATGCTCCCCGTCGGTGATGACCAAGCGAAAGCCCGGATATTGACGTACGTCTATTTCTCGCAGCGATTCTCTAACCTCCGCAATCGTCGAATGCGCAAGCAAGCTTGGAATGATCTCGCCGCGACTGCGCAAACTTGGATCCTTCGCGCGTACCGTCGGGTCGCCGGGTTTGGGATAGATATTGAGAAGCGTTGCAGCAATACCGGCGTCATTTACGGCGATCCATGTGCCGTCGGAGGTCGGGTCGACCGGCATGACAATTTGCCGTTCGCCTGCGTGGCGAATTTGCGGTGGCAATGCGGTAGGTCTTTGGCGGGATTCGTCGCGATTGCTGGCCAGCCGGACATAGCCGCCCGCCGCGCGACCGGTGGGCGGTACTCGAATCAGGCTAACCGTGCACATAGGTGGTTATGCGTTGCTCAGAAAATGCAGAGTGGCCGGTGCGTAGCCGAAATCTTCGGGCACGTTGGCACCCTGCAATTTGGCGATGATTGCCATCAACGCGCAGTGATGCACGGTATGACTGAAGACAAACAACAACTCGCGCTGAAAACTGGTGGGAACATCGACGCCGTTGCCATCGGCCGCGATCACAGCCTTTAGCGTCATGCCGCCGCCGACATCTTGGGCGAGCCGTTTAAGGCTGCCACGCAAGTCTGCGATCTGGCCGCGGGCCGCAGCCGTTTCGGATTCGATGGCACCGCCGCGCTCGCGATCGTCGTAATCGAGGCGCGTGGCAGTCGCGTTTTTTAGCAGCGTGGCGTAATGATCGAGCGTATGCCGCACGTGCCCGCCGATGCAGGATGTCGAGGGCGGCGGGCAAGCCGTGTATTCTTCGTCGGACAACCCGGCCACAAAGCGATCGAGCTGGTCCAGCGCGTGATCCGCCGAAGCAGCCAACGCACGCACGGTCTTGTAGTCGTCTCGGGCCTCCAGGCTCATGTGACGGCAATCTCCTAGTTTTATTGTCGGATGACGCCCACGGTTCTCAGCAACTCCATTAGCTGATTCCGTCGAATCGCGAGGATTGCCGCGGAGGCGAGAAACACCACCACCGCCAGTGCGAACAGTTCGCCGCCATCATTTTGTACGACGATCCCAAGCACGGTCAGATGGCTCGCGATTGCGCCGGCCATCACAGCCAGCGCCAACAGAGCCCCGAGCGGGACGGTCGTCGGAACGAGCAATAATACACCAGCAACCAATTCCGCAACACCAGACCCGATTCTACCCCAAGGTTCCATCCCCACCTGCTCGAAGATGTAAACCGACACCTCGGCCCCCGTGAACTTGAAGTAGAGCGTTTGCAAGAGAATGCCCGCAGCAACGAGTTGCAGCGTCCAGCTCACGATGGATAAATTTTTGCTCAGCGTAGGCGGATTCGTTCGGCCAGTGGGCAACGTCGATTCTGCGGTCATCTCTGATCTCCCGAGCACAACGCGACGACACATCGCCGTCGGCGAGCATATATGCCCGGATCGGATGAGATCATTGCAACGCACCGCCCTTTTCCAAATTGGACGGTCGTTGTGAATTGGTACTAAAGGGAGTTGGCCGGGTGCGGATTAATATTCGTCGAGGTACCACGCCTCTTCGAAATCGGCGGGGCTGAGATTATCGGAGGGGCTTTCGCCGCTGCCGCCGCCTTGATCGGCTTCGGTCGTTTCGGCAGCAACCAGATCGATAGGGCGCTCATTCAACGGGCGACCGAATTCCTGCACCCAATAGATGCCGTGCTTGCCGCCGAGGCGCACGGAGAGACCGACCTCGGTATATGTGGGATCGAGAATATTGTTGCGGTGGCCTTCCGAATCCATCCATTCGCGCATGACCTGCTCGACCGACCATTGCCCGGCCGCGAGGTTTTCACCGACCTTTTGGAAGGCGTAACCGAAGTCCTGTGCACGGGTGTCGATTCGCGAGCGGTCGAACGGGTCTCGGTGGGAGAAAAAGTTGCCGTCGATCATGCGGCAGGCATAAAACGCCGCAATCTTGTCGAGCGTGTCGTTGCGCTTGAGCGAATCGATACCACGGCGGGTTCGTTCGCGATTGATTTGGGTCAGTAACTCGCGCGTGGCACGCAGTTCGTCTTCGGGCGTGCCGCATGGGGCAAAAGCCGTATCGCCCGCGACCGTATCGTCAAAGATCATGCGCAAGGCACCGCCGTCTTCTTCCTGACAACCGACACCGCCGAGCAGCACGAGGGCGGCGGCAATTAACGCGCGAAAAGATCCGCCCCACGATAGTTTTGGTCGCACCATACGTATTCCTCGGGAATTGCCTATTAGGACTCTATTAAACCTATCGTCGTTTCTCAACCTGTTCTCACGCCTTGTCGTGAATTTCTCTTCAGACCCCGCGTTGATAGGACGAAAAACGAGCCTTACCGGTTCATCGGCTCGCGGCCTACCGGTCCGCCTGCTAACGCCCGGATAACTTGCGTAACGCCCGATGGCCCCTGAGAATTGCGACCACCTACAGAAATCTACCCGCAAGGTTGTCTCACTCCTATTTGCCGAGGATTTCATATGCGTCGCCCCGCGACCGTCGTCACCCGCATCATCATCGCCGTTCTGAGCCTGTCCGTCGTCTTGCCAGTGGTTCGCGCCGAGGAGCCCGTCAGCCCGGAGCGATCCGATCGGCTGCGCGAAGACCTGCGGGCGCTGATCGAATCGGCACGCGATCAGGTCTTCCCCGCGCTCGTGCATATTCACGTTTCGACTGTCAATTATTGGGGCGGCAAGGAACGCAAAGGCGCGGCCAGCGGTAGCGGCACGATCATCAGCAAGGATGGTTACGTCGTCACCAATCAGCACGTGACCAACCAAGGCAAGCGCTTTCGTTGCACGCTTGCCGACAAGCAAGAAGTCATGGCGGAACTGATCGGTGAAGACGCGCTGACCGACCTGGCCGTGATCAAGCTCGATCTGTCGGAGTTGAAGAGCCCGGGCACGCCGTTGGCTGTGGCGCATTTCGGCTCGTCGAGCGAAATCGAAGTCGGCGACTACGTTATGGCGATGGGCTCACCGCTGTCGCTGTCGCGCTCGGTCACGCTCGGCATCGTGTCCAACACCGAACGGGTGTTCGCCGGCGACGGTGCCGACATCGATGCGATGCAACTCGATGCCGGTCAACGCACGGGTTTGTTTACGCGTTGGATTCAACACGACGCGCTCATTCAACCCGGCAACAGCGGCGGCCCACTCGTGAATCTCAAGGGTGAGATCATCGGCGTAAACGAACTTGGCGGAAACGGCATCGGTTTCGCCATTCCGAGCGATTTGGCGCGACAAGTTGTTGAAGACCTGATCGCGCATGGCGAAGTGCCGCGCAGCGCCATCGGCGTGAGTTTCAAATCGATTCGCAAGACCGGCTTCGAGCATGGCGTGCTAATCAACTCGGTTATCGAAGGAAGCCCCGCCGCTAAGGCCGGTGTCGAGCCGGGCGATTTGGTCTTACGCTTCAACGGTGAGCCGCTGACCGTGCGCTTCACGGAACAAATCCCACCGTTGCTCAAACGCATCGCGGATACAGATGTCGGCTCGACCATCGGGCTCACGATCAAGCGCGGTGAGGAAACGCTCGAACTCAGCGTCACCACCGAAAAGCTGGAAAAAGACATTGGCTCTGAAACGGTCTTGCGCGGTTGGGGCGTAACGGCCGCCGAGATTACGCCGCGCATGGCATTGGAGCGACGCTTGCCGGATACGACCGGCGCGATGGTCAGCGGAACGCGTTCGGGCAGCCCGGCGCAAATCGCCGAACCGCCTCTGCAACCGGGCGATATCATTCGACGCGTGGGCGACGTCACCATCGCATCGCTTGCCGACCTTATCGAAACGTACACCGAAATTCAGGATCGTGAAGAACTGCCGGAATACTTGCTGATCGAGTTCGACCGCTGGGGCAAGAATCACCTCACCGTGATCAAGCCGCGACCGGTCGATCCGGAAGACCCGCCACGTAGCATTCGCAAAGCCTGGATCGGCGTCGCAACGCAGCCGATCGTGCAAGAGTTGGCGCAACAACTGGGCCATCCCGAGCAGACGGGCTTTCGCATCACGCGCGTGTATCCGCGCACCACGGCTGCCGATTCGGATTTGCAAGTCGGCGATATCATCATCGCGCTCAACGGCGATCCGTTTCAGTTGCGCGGCATGCAGGACGCGAGCTTGTTTCAGCGACAAGTTAAACGACTCGACATCGACGGCACTGCCAAATTAAGTGTTCTCCGCAAAGGGGAAACCAAAGACATCACGGTCACGACCGAGCGCACGCGTTGGGAGCCGAATGAAGCGCGACGCCTGACCGATCGCGACTTTGAAATGACGGTGCGAAATGTGACGTTCTTCGACCGTGATGAGAACCAGTGGGACGAGAACACCAAGGGCGTCATCATCGAATCGATCGAACGTGGCAGTTGGGCGGCGGAAGCCGGGCTGCGCGTGGGCGATTTGATTCAGGAAATCAACGGCATGATCGTAAAGGGCCGCGGCAGCTTTCGGCGGTCGATGGAAAAGATCGCCAAGGATCAACCCGAACGCGTGCGCTTCAAAGTATTGCGCGGCATTCAAACGCGGTTTCAGTTTTTTGAACCCGAATGGTCGCCGAATGTGGACGACCCGGCCAAGTCAGAATCATAATTCAATCGATTCGTCTTTAGCGTGCGGTCTGCAAACGTATGTCAGCCGCCCTAAATACAACCCCACGGAGAATTCCCTCGTATGTTGAACTTTTCACGCCCCGCGCGATTAACGCTGCTGATGTTGCCGATTCTGATTGGCGTCAACGCGGCCAACGCTACGATCGATAGCAAGGTCTACAAGAACGTTATCGAGTCGTCTAAGAACTCGCTCGTCACGATCAAATACGTCGCCAAGTTTGAAACGCCGCAAGGACCGCAGGATGTCGAGCGCGAAATCAACGCGCTGGCCATCGATAACAAGGGACTGATCGTTTGCTCGAGCTTACAACTGGGCACGTCGCGTTACCTGCGCGTCGTCAATGCGATGGTCACGCCGTCGGATATCAAGGTGCTCTACGGTGACGATACCGTCGGCGTAGAGGCCGAGTTGATTGCGACCGACGCGGAGCTCGATTTGTCGTGGCTGCGCATCAAGGACTTCGACAAGATGAAGGACAAGCCCGGATTCGTCGACTTCGACAAAGCTGCCAAGGCCGCACTGGGTAGCGAAATCCTCGTGGTCGCACGCCTGCACAAATATTACGGTCGCGCCATTGTGCTGTCGGAAGGTCGCATCGCCGGGCAAGTCGAAAAGCCCCGTGAGATGTGGGTCGGTCGCTCGGGTGTCGATCAGGAACCCGGCATGCCTGTTTTCGGTGCCGACGGTAAGCCGGTCGGTCTGGTCACGTTTCAAGTTCCCGATCCGGATGACTTCTCACCGCGCGAGATGCGCGAAGCGCAGCAAACACTGATTCTCGATGCCGCCACGGTCGCGAAGGCAACCAAGCGTGCCCTCGAAGAAGCTGCCGCCGCCGCGGAGGAAGAAGAGTAAGAACCGGCTCACCAAACGGATTCACAAGAAAGCCCCGCGTTATCCAATGATAACGGGGGGCTTTTTTTATTCTCATTAACGGATGGCTACGCCGCTAGAAGCGTTTCTTCAAGTCTTCGCCATCCCACATGACCAATGTCTTTTGCGTAGATTCGTAGCTGTACATGATGATGCGCTGAGCTGCGGCATCGGTGATGTACACCACCTCGCTGTTTTGGGTGAATTGGCCCGTTACCATGATGTAGTCACCACCACGATCGACTTGGCCGAAGCCATAGCTAGGCTGAGGTGAAAAGGTCGTTACGATTACCGCGATCAGCAGAATCAAGCCCGTAATAGAGAGCAGGCCGATAGTGAATTGGTCTTTATGCATCTAATTCATTCCTCGGTTGAACTTGATTTCGGTTAACGGCCACCACGAAAGTCGCGGGCCAGATCGCGTGCGCCGGCATAGATCATGCGTCGATCATTCATCACGCGGTTCGGTACAAACACATGCAAGGCGCGCCGGGAAAGATCGATGATGTATAGCGCATCCGCACCATCGTTAATCTCGCCGGCCACCATCACATACTTTTGGGCGGCGGGCGCGACTTGAGCGTGGGCCTTTTTCGGTTCCGTGTGAGCCACGATCAGCACCGACAGAAGCAGCAGGTTGGCACCGACCAGCATCGTAATAATCGTTTTGCGAGACATAGAAAAAGTTCCTGAGCGAGGGATCGAATAATCCAGCAGCGAACGTCAGTCGATTCTAGGCATCCTTTACGCGGCGGCTAGACATAAATCCGAGCGCCAACACTGCCAAAATGAAGCCGCCGGAGGAGATGTACTCCCACAACGGCCGTTCGGGTTCGAGATATTCGATGTTGGCGAACGGGATATCGCCGATTTGCACCTGTGCCCATGCAGCCGTGCAGCAGCAGAGCATCATCAAAAGGGCCAGTCGTAACACTCGTTGCATGATTCATCTCACCAATTGGAGGGACATATTGCGGTTACAACCCACCATGATAATCCGAGGCGGCCGCGCACGTAAACCTTTGCCGATTCTAGGGCAGCGATCATCCCGAGAATTGCCTTAACCCGATTTAACATGGGGCGGGCAGCCATATCGCGTCCAGCGGCGTGCTGATCGTCGCGAAAGCGTCTCGCGGCACGGTGACGGTGTCCCAACGCTCGGAAAGCGGCTTGTAATGGCGGCAGTAGTCGGCCAACGCGACGAGCCAAAAACTGTATGCCCGGCCTGCGTACGCGAAGTCCCCCGCCGTATCGGACGCGTTCGCGTCAACGTCCGAAAGCCAATAGGCGAACACAAACGTCGGCTGGAAATCGGCAGTGCCGAAGATGTCGCCCCATTCCGTTAGCCCTTCGATGTCCGCCCGCGTCACCCACGATTTTTCGCGAGGTTCGCCCGTTTTGGCCGCCGCAAACGACTTACGGCCCTTCACATCGACGAGACAGGCCGGCGTGCCGGATGGATACACGATGTAGTCGAACAATTTCAGGCCCGTGCCCGACGGGGCGAAATGTCGCACGTCTTCGACCGAGACGAAGGAGATACCGCGATGATTGAGATAGGCTTCGAAAGCGTTTTCGTAATGGCTGCGCTTCACGGCCATGGGATTCAACGATCGTCAAGCTTTAATGCTGTCTTTGGTGCATCGAGCAGTGCGGTGACGGGCATGGTCGCGGCGCTGCCGTCGGTGAGGTATTTGATTTGGCACCCACCGCCCTGTTTGGTTTCGTCGCCGAGAATTACCGCCGCGTGACAGCCGCGTTTGTCCGCTTGTTTGAGTTGCTTGCCGAGGGCTTGTTGTTGATAGCCGAACGACGTCAGGATGCCCGCGCGCCGCAAGGTCGCCGCGATGCGCATGACCTCATCGCGCAAGCCTTCAACGGCATCGATCACGACGACGCCCCCGGCGGACGCATCTTCGTTGAGCAAACCCTTTTCTTCGAGCAGCAACGCCAGCACGACATCGCCCATTCCGAAACCGATGGCGGGCTCTTTTTGTTTGCCGAGCTTGCCGAGCAAATCGTCATACCGGCCGCCGCCGCAAATGGCGCGTTCGTTTTGCGACGTATCGAAGAACTCGAACACCGGGCCGGTGTAATAAGCAAGGCCGCGCACGATTTTGAGATCGAGCTTGCAATAGTCTTCGACGCCGAACGATGCGAGCGCTTGCAGCACGGACTGCGTTTGTGCCAACGCGTTATTCACGGCATCGGTCTCAGCCAGCGAGGATTGCAGCGTTTCTTGTAACGACGCGATCGAATCGATCTCCAACCAACCCATCAATTGTTGGAACGCGAGGCGCTCGCCAAACTGCTTATCCCAATCGCCGGCCAACGCATCGCCTTTGACTTTGGCGGCTTTGTCGAGCAACGCATAAGCCTTGGGCAATTCCGCCTCATTCAGGCCCGCCGCTGTGAACATCGCTGCGATGAGTTGGCGATTGCTGACGTGTACCTGAAAGTCATTATCGGTAAGCCCAAGTCGACGCAGCGCTTCGATGCCGACCAACATTACTTCGGCGTCGGCGACCGGTGAATCGGAACCGATGACGTCCACGTTCCACTGAAAGAACTCGCGCAGCCGACCGCGCTGCACGTTCTCACCGCGAAACAGATTGGGAATGCAAAACCACTTGATGGGCTTGGCCAACGCGTTGATCTTGGCGGCGACCATGCGCGCGAGCGTGGGCGTCATTTCAGGGCGCAGCGCCAATTCGCGATTGCCCTGGTCGGTCAGCCGAAACAACTGCCCCACCAATTCGTCACCGCTCTTCTCCTGATACAGCTCTAAGAATTCGAGCGTCGGCCCGTCGAACTCTTCGAAGCCGTGCAGGATAGACGTTTCGCGCCACGCGTCGAAGATGCGCTTGATCGGGCGATAGTCGTCGGGATAGAGATCACGCGTGCCCTTAACCGAGGGGATTTTTTTCATAACGCGTCGTCCATCGCTTCGTCGGTCGTAGGCGCAGGGTTGGGTGCCGTGAGTTCCGCCGTCGGCGGTTGGATAACCGACTCGATCGTATGGATGTTGGCGTCGTCATCACCGAGAACCAGCTCGACCCGCGTTTCGCCGGTCGGATTGATTTCGCGGCGCGTCGGCTCGTAGATGGCGACGTAACCGTTATTGGCGTCTGGACCTTCAACGCGAAATTCACCATCGTAACCCAGGCGACCGAACTCGATGATGCGCCGCGTAGCGCCGGGTCCGTAGATGTACATCTTGGCGGATTTCCAGATGGGCGAGCGTTCGCCGAAATTTACCGGGATGCGAATGGTCGAGCTGTAAACCTTCACGAAGATCGAATCTTGCGCGACCAAGGCGTCTTCGGGCTCACCGCGACGACCCGATTTGAGCAACTTACCGTTATACGGTTTGATGTCCTGAATGCCGTCGATGAAGTAGCCCGTCGCCGTAATCCGCATCAGCACGCCGGGGTCGGTCGCCTTTTGAAACTTGTACTTCCATTCGTAAACGCCGTTCACGTCGGGCCCGCAATCTTCGTAGGACACGTTCAACTCGTCGTACATGATCGCGTAATCGCAGTAGCCGAATTTGGCCCGGAACGAGAGCGTCGGCGAATCGCCAGCGTAGAGCGTGTAATACGGCAGGCCCGTCGCCGCGTCGGTGCGCATGGGCCGATCCTTGATCAGCAACTCGGCCTCTGTCGAGCCGCAACCGGCGACGAGCGCGATGCATCCGACGAATCCGAATAAGCCAACTGCCCGATTTGAAATGCGTGCGTAGTTTAACATTGGCGGCGATTCTAGATTTGCTGTCGAAGGTGGTCAATTTGGGCAGCGCGTTACTTGCGGAGTTTCCCTGCGTCTGCTGATCTATTCGCGAACATCAATTACACTGCCGACGATGCGGGTAATCGCGGGAACATTACGGGGCAGGCAACTGCAAACACCGGCAGGGTTGGACACACGGCCGATTCTCGATCGGGTGAAGGCGTCGCTCTTCGATTGGTTGGGGTCAAGATTGGCAATGCCGGGCCAGTTGCCGCCGATCAACGTATGCGACCTATTCTGCGGCGGCGGCACGCACGGGATCGAAGCGATCTCGCGCGGTGCCGCGCATTGCACGTTTGTCGATCAGGGCAAACCGGCGATCGAATGCTTGCGGAAGAACATCGAGACGCTCGGCATCGACCGACAGTCCACGGTCGTGCAGCGAGCAGTGGGAAGCGCGAGCTTGCGGTCGCCCGGCGGCGACGGGTTCGGCCTAGTCTTCTTCGATCCGCCATATGTGTTGAGCCGTCAAACCGACCCGCAGTCGATGATATTGCGTACGCTCGACGCGCTGGCAGACACGATGCCCGTGACCGACGACGCGCTGCTGACTTGGCGCAGCGGAAGCGAAGCCGATTTGCCGGACGCGCTGCCCGGTAACTGGTCTCGCATCGATACGCGGACTTGGAATCGCATGACCATCGCCTTGTACGGTCAACCCAACGCATGAGCCGCGCGAACGAAACAAATCGACGACCTCGCCCCACGGCCCGCGCGACGGCGCTCGATGTAACGCGTCGTTTGCAAGAGGCAGGCTTCACCACATATTGGGCCGGCGGTTGCGTGCGCGATATGCAGTTGGGACGTTCGCCAAAAGATTTTGACGTGGCGACGGCTGCCACGCCGGATGAGGTTGTTTCGCTTTTCAAACGCACGCGCGCCGTGGGGGCGCAGTTCGGCGTGATTTTGGTGCGGCAAGCCGGACACGATATCGAAGTCGCCACGTTTCGCACCGACGGTGCCTATGCCGATGGTCGCCGCCCTACAGAAATCGCGTTTAGCACGCCGGAAGAAGATGCGCAACGGCGCGACTTCACGATCAATGGAATGTTCTTCGACCCGATCGCGGAGCAAGTACACGACATCGTCGGTGGGCAGGCCGATTTAAAAGCCGGATTGATTCGCGCGATCGGCAAGGCCGACGAGCGCTTCGAGGAAGATCATCTGCGCGTGTTGCGCGCGATAAAGTTTGCAGCGCGGTTTGGGTTTGAGATTGAGGCTAAGACGTGGGTCGCGATGCGCGCGGCCGCGCGAAAACTGCCGCGCATCAGCCCCGAGCGTATACGCATGGAACTCGAAGCGATGCTGACAGGTCCGCGTTGCGAGCGGGCGGCGCAATGGCTGGCCGAATGTGATGCGTTGGATTTTCTCTGGGATGGCGCGACGCAGTTAAGAGAAAAATGGGCGCGACGGATCAACGTATTGTCGTTATTGCCCGCCGAGGGCAGGTCGTTCGAACTTGCAATGGCTGCGATGCTGCACGTCGAAGACGCGACCGTTGCCGCCGACGCATGCACGGCGCTTCGATGCAGTAACTACACGACAGATCGCGTAGCGTGGTTGAACCGACAACAGCACGCACTAGATGCGCCCGAAGCATTAACGCTTGCTGACCTAAAATTGTTAATGGCGCACGATGGATTCGAAGAGCTAATGCAATTGGCCGCTGCCTTACATCAAGTGGACGGCAGCGATACGCGTCGCGTTGACGATATTCGAAAGCGCGCAGCGGCGATTCCGGCAAATGAAGTCGCGCCGCCGCCGCTGGTTACGGGCGACGATCTTATCAAAGCAGGATTGCGACCGGGGCCGGCGTTTAAGGACGCACTATTTAAGGTGTATTATCGACAGCTACAAAACGAGATAGCAGATCAAGACGCAGCATTGGACGCAGCGCGAGGGTATATCGAAGACGCGTAAGCGCAGACGATTCCGAGCCCACTTTTCCACCATAAAATTACCCGTTTTGCGCGAGATACTCGTCCGCCGTCATCGGTGTCGCGTAGGCAAAGCCCAACGCGCCCATAAACGCCGCGTGCACTTGGGCGGCGGGCACCGTCACGCCATTGAAGTCGCTGTCGCGCGTGGCGCAGGCGTCGTGAATAAGCGTTACCTGATACCCCAAATCGCTCGCCGCCCGCGTGGCCGCATCGACACACATATGGCTCATCGCGCCGCACACGACCAACTCCTTCACACCGTGCTGATCGAGCAGTTCTTTTAAATTGGTTTGATGAAACGCGTTGACCTGATGCTTTAACACGACCGGCTCGTCATTGGTCGGTTGCACCTTGTCGTGAATCTTCGCGCCGGGCGAGTTGGGCGTGAAGAACGGCGCATCGTCGCTGGGAAACTCGTGCCGAACGTGCACAACCAAATCGCCGGCCTTGCGCGCCGCTGCCAGCAACCGCGCCGAACGTTCGGCGGCGTTATCGATGCCGACCAATGGCCATTTGCCACCTTCGAAGTAGTCGTTTTGTATGTCGATCAACAACAATGCGCGATTGGGCACAGCAATTTCCTCCGTATATTCGAGCGATCAGTCTTGCTTCTTGTCTTGCTGATTTTCTTTCTGCTGGTCGGCTTTCAATTTGCGAGCGACTGCCATTGCCTTCTGACGGCTCCACCGCTCACCTGCGGCTCGTGCCTCTTGCATGATGTCGCCTTGCACGCTCGCGAACTTCTGGCCAACGGGCGTGCTATAGAACTCAAGTAGGCCTTCGACCTCTTCTTCCGTGAGATGTTTGTCGTAAATCGGCACAGTCAGATCGACCAATTCCTTAGGATCGACCGTCTTCTTGAATTCGTCCACGAATCCCGCCGGAAGATTCGGCATGCCGCTCAACGTATCGACCATCCGATCCATGACCTGCTTACTCATGTCACCGGCCTGCATGGTATCGAGTAAGCGACGAATCTTGGCTTCTTTGGTTGCCGTCGATTTTTGGGGTGTTTCTTGATCGTCAGCATTGAGCAAGGAATAACCGCCGACGGTTACCAAACAGCCAATCACGAACGCAAACAGAGTTTTCTTCTTCATCTTCCAATCCATCTTCAAGATAGCTCGATATCGTCGACAGCCCACGGCTCTCGATGGCGCGCAACCTGACGTAAACTATCGACGCCGCCGACGCGAGTACCCGCACAACAGCAAGCTACCCGTCAACAACATCGGGAAACCCAATATCCCACAGAGCGTTTCCATCGGCGTGATAACGGCAAACGGCGTATCACCGGTCGCGACGACCATCGGATCAACGTTTTCGTTGATCATGCGAGACGACAGCGCCGCCGCCTGACTTGCCTGTAGGTCCGGCAGCGGGCCAAACGGATCGGGACGACCGAACCCGCTAGCAATGACTTCACCGTCGCGGCCGGTACCTTCTCCGAGAACAATCTGCCATTGCAATTCGCCCAATACGCAGTTGCGTTGGTACAGCGCGCGGCGTTGGGCCGGTTGCGGCGGAAGGTCTGACTTATATCCGAATCTCGGATCGAGCGTCATCTCTTCGGGGCTTAGTGTGGTGTATAGCCGTGTGAGATAGGCGTTGTCGCCCAAAGCTCGCAGGCCTTCGACATACGGCATGATGATATCGGCACGAACGGCGTTGATCATAGCGTTACGCGCCGAGGCCAGTTGCAGCCCGCTAAACAAAAACGACAGTCGCAACGGATCGACGTACGTCGATTGCGGCTCGTCCGGCGGCAACGGCAACACGTCGGTTGCGATATTGAGCAAATCGGTTTGAGGCAAGCCGGTTCGGAAGAAATCGGCGATTCCCTGCTGCGGCAACAATTGTGCCGCCGCCGCATTCACGGCGTCTTCCAATACACTGACTTCGGGCATCGACGCGACGACGTCATTGGCCGGGCCGGCAAAATCGGTCGCAAAGCCAAGGCCGCCCACCTCATCCATCGCGGCCGTTACCAACGTTTGATACTGCTGATAGCCGCTAAACGATTGAAACCAATTCAATCGCGCATAGTTGATTTCGACGGCCGGATAGTTTGTCGGAATCGCCTGCGCCGGGCCGACGAGATAGACGAGCAGGCCCAAGTCCGGATCGGCGGCGACTGCCGTTAGGCGAATCGGCACCATGGGGCGCGACGTGTTATACACCATGCGCAGCGGCACCAAATCGCCGGTGTCTTTATCTTTCTGCAAGCGCAAGGCGACAAAGTTCATACCCGCTTCGATGTAAGGTGCCAGCAATTCGCGACCACGATCGTTTAGGTCATAGTTGTTTTCGATAAGCCAATTGGCCATCGCTTCCGGATCGTCGCTGGCTACGATTCGCACGTTGAATGGACCGACCGGCTTTTCTTCGAGAATGGTGACGCCATCCTGATTGGGGGCACCGGCCTGCGGTACAGGAAATGCGCCGGCAAGATCGTTCACGATATCTGAATCACAACCGTCACCTTCGATCTCCAATCGGAACGACGGGCGCGTGATGCGTTCGAGATTGGTGAACAGCATTTCGGATGATGTGTCGACATCGGGAATGCCGGGGACCGGCACGACCCACGAGAAATCTTCAGCCGGGCCGGAATATTGAATGCGCACAATGGCCGCGACCTGATTGCCGTCTTGTCGAAAAATGATCTGCTCGGCGTTTTGCACGATGGGTACGCCACCGCAGAAAAAACCGCCGCAGGCATGTGTCGCCGCAGGTGCGAATAACAAAACAACTAGCAATGGGATCAGCGCGAATGCAATACGACAGTTAGGTCGACGTGGGCTCATCATTTTTCTCCGTATAGTCAAAATAAGGAATGCGAGAGACTGCCCGTGCAAGGCGAATTATAACGGCCCCCATGCGTCAGCCAAAGATTGAACGCGCACTTGTCGACCCAATTTTTAACGCGTTCGACCTATTTGCGTCTTGCCGTACCCAAAGGAGTGTGCCTCCCCGCTTGGCGAAAAATAGCAGACGATAGTTTTTGGTGCCGCACTTTGAGATGTATTACGGGCGATCTGCGAATCGAGTTGCGATTGAAATATTCCGGATATGATTAGATTTTGCCAACAACGCGACTTATTCCTCGACCGCCTCGCGCCCGCCAGCCAGTGCTCCGCCCATGCCCGACGCGATAATCGTGCCGCCCAATGCAGAACCGAAATGAATCATGCCTTCGACATTGCCCTCCGTTGCGCTGCCGGTTAAGAAGAAATCGGGGTACGCTTTCAGGCAAAATCCGAATTCAGCATAGACGTCAAACTCGCTGTAAAAGAACCACCAAATCCGAGCCAGGTCTCCAACGAACACCGCAACCAAACCCGCGAGTGCGCCGGCGATTGCTGCCGGAGTCTTCCCCGCGCCCTTCGCACGGCCGACCACCCAGCCCGTCGTACCCCCAAAGATGCCCGCAAAAATCACGATCTCCGCAAAGATGAAAATGTCCGGCACATTGATCGACTTACCCGGTTGGGAAACAAAGAACGATAGTATCCATTGATCGAGTTGCCATAGCGTTACCCATATCGCCGCGCCCACCCAACACGCCATCGGTGCCCAAACGAAAAGTTTGGCAACCCCCTTTGCCGTGGCGCGGCCTTCCAATCGCGCTTCTTCGAGTTTCGCATTCAGGCACGTGTCGCAAACCTGCGCGACGCGTGCCTCCACCCATTTGAGTTCGATTGCGCGCCCGGCGTTGCAGTAGTGGCACATCTCGCGATTGTGACGACCGCCGATGGATTCGATAACGCCGACCGTCGTATCTAGCCACGATTCCAACCCGGCTTCCAACATTTCCACCGTCGCGTCGGTGATCGTGAGCCATGCGATTTTTTCTTTGAAACTGATTCGCGCCGATCGATCGGCAACCATGTCGCGCAACGGTGACTCGGGGATGTCTTCGATATCCTGACCGTCGAGCGCGAAATCTTCGGGCGCGCCGACGTAGCGCATTTGAATCAGCGCTTGAATGGAATGGATGGGGTGACCGTCGGCGTCGAGGTATTCCGCATCGACCGTGTAAGTAATGCCGAGCGGATACCCCTTGTAGCGCCCGATATAGGTGCTTTCGCCTACGTAGTTCAGATCGAGACGTCGATTTAGCGCGGCAACGGGTTTATGACTGACGGGGCCCGAGGTCGTCATCGCAAGCGCCTCTCCTTATCCGTCTAGCTGCGCCTCATATGCCGCCGCGTCTAACAGCTTCTCTAACTCACCGGCGTCGCTGACCTTGATCTTGATCATCCAACCGCCTTCGAAGGCGTCGTTGTTCACGAGTTCGGGCTCGTCGCCGAGTTTGTCGTTCACCTCGGTAACGGTGCCGCTGACGCCAGTGTAAAGGTCGCTGGTTGACTTGACGGATTCAACGACGCCGAAGCTATCGCCGGCGCTGATCTCTTTGCCGCTGTCGGGCAATTCGACAAACGTGATGTCGGTCAATTCATCGGCGGCGAATTGTGTGATGCCGATCGTGCAGACATCGCCGTCGAGTTTGTGCCATTCGTGCGACTTCAAATATTTGCGATCCGTTGGTACGCCCACGGTATTCTCCTTTGGTACACATCGATGCGTGCGTTGTGCTGCACGCGGGTTTTGTCGCCAATCCTATCGCGCTGGCTTGCGGCGTGAAACATGGATGCTTTCCGCGATCCTCACACGTAGCCCACGGCCATTGGCCGGGGGCTAAATGGCGCGGCGTTTCTGCGCTGTGGCACCGGTTTGCAACCGGTGATTACTTCGCGCGTTTGTAAAACGGCAGCGGAACGACCTTGGCATCCACCTTGGTGCCACGGATGTCGATCGTCAACGTCTTATCGATCTCGCAATGTTCGGCATCGACGAATCCCATCGCAATCGACTGCTCCAGCGTCGGGCTCATCGTACCGCTCGTCACTTCGCCGATTTCGGTATCGCCGCTGAGAATCTTCGAACCTTGCCGTGCGATGCGCTTACCATCGAGCACCAAGCCTGTGATCTTGCGCCGTGGTCCGTCTTCATTGATCTTGCGCAACGCTTCGACGCCGAGGAATTCTCTTTCCAGATCGACGCACCAACCGCAACCGGCCGAAAGCGGATCGATGGATTCGTTTAACTCGTGTCCGTAAAGCGGCATGCCAGCTTCCAAGCGCAACGTATCGCGCGCACCCAGTCCAGCCGGTCTAACGGTCGGCCGCTTGTCACCACCGTCGGCCGTCAAACGATCCCACACCAACACGCCGACCATATTCGACACGACGGCTTCAACACCGTCTTCGCCGGTATAGCCGCTGCGGAAGATCGAGAAGTTCACGCCCATGTACGAGCCGGTCACAAACCCGTAGCGCCCCATGTCGCCGATCTTGATCGGGCTTTTCTCCAACGCGTTCGCAAACAGCTCCATCGTCGCCGGGCCTTGCACCGCCATCATGACGGTGCCTTTGGTCTGGTCGTCGATTTTGACCTTCATGCCGGCGGATTGTGCGTTGAGATGGGCGACCATCTTCTCGCGATTGCTCGCGTTGCAGACCATCAGCAGCTTGTCTTCAAAGCGCGAAACAATCACATCATCGATGACGCCGCCGCGCTCGTTGCACACGTGGCTGTAGCCCGAGCGACCGACCTTGAGCTTGGCGATGTTGCGCGTGCACACGCGGTCGAGCAGCTTCTCGGCGTCGTTGCCCTTAAAATAAAGACGCCCCATATGGGATACGTCGAAAATGCTGCTGACGGTGCGGGTATGATGATGTTCGTCGGCAATGCCGCGATACATCACGGGCATCTCCCAGCCGCCGAAATCGATCAGCCGAGCGCCCAGCCGCTTGTGAGTGCTGTGTAGAGCGGTTTTTTCCATGAAGGGAAGTGTAGCGAGGTGATGGGGATGGGCAAGGTGAGGGGGCGGCGTGGTTACTACTGGATTGAAACACAGAAGCAGCATCCGATATGGCACACGAATTAACCGCGATCATCGCGAGCGCGCAGGCGATTCGCGTTCTGGCAAATGAGATCGGCGGTCTCGTTCAACCCGAGCCACTCAATCAAGGCGTTACTCTGATTCGGGTTCCATACGATATCGTCAATGCGGGATCGGGCGACTTCGAAAACGATATGCTTGCATTCAATGCACAGTTCAACGCCCTACCCAAACGATGGATCGAGCCAGTCCAACGCGCAAGCTGGACCTGCCCTATTGCATTTGTCGTCACGGAGTACTCCGGCGGATTGGGCTATCAAGGGGCATTGGTGCTGGAACGCGGCGAGATTGTTTACGGACCGGTCGTCGATGAATCGGTTTCGGAAACGCTTCTTGCGGAGGGTTTGGATTGCCCGCCTCCACCAACGCCGTTACCGATCAACGCGGCCCTTCGACGACTTGGCGTAACACGCACTGACGAACTCGACGAGTTCGATGCCGTGGGGTTGAGTGACAGTCGTTTCGGTTATGATTACGCTACCTTATTCGAATAAGGGGGCGTCAGGGTTCCTGGTGGGCTCCGCGGTCTTCAAAGCCGTTGAGGCGGCGCATGGCGTCGCCTGGTGGGTTCGATTCCCATCCGCTCCCGTTTGAAACACTTAAAATTATCTCAGCATTCGGGGCCTAACTGTTTGAACAAGTCTTGAGCGCTACATCGCGAGAATCAGGACAAACTGATTGTCAATCTCGATTCGAAGCAACGGCGACATTATCTTCTTGGCCATGGATGCCGGTTCAAGCCGCGCGGCTTGCTTCATTCTCTCATCGTTTGCGTAAATGAATATCCTGCTACAAGGCGGCTAACATGCTCCGCCCGGTAGCAGGATTGAATATCAACGTTCTAATGCTCGTCTCGATTGCCAAGCAACCGAATCACGGGCAAGTGGCACCCGAGAGCAGGCTACTCACAAAGGCCGCAGTGTCCGACTCGTCAATGCCGGTCGCACCATCGACGTTTGCACACGAGCACGACCCACCGTTGACGAGGCACTCAACAAACTGCTGAATGTCGCCACCGTCGCGTGCCCCGTCACCGTTCATATCGCCTAGACAAGCACAGGCCGGCAAGATCGTCTGCGGCCAAAAGCCGCCATCCAAATCGAAGTCGCCGCCGGACATAAAGCCCGCATCGGGTTGGCCGATGGTGCCTTCGAGTTCGAAGCCGCCACCGGCGCTGTAACCGCCACCGCCGTCGATGGTGTAGCTGGTAATTTCGAAATCGTTAGCGAGTGCAACGGAGGTGCCGATGATCAATGCGAGGCTGCCTGCGATGAGGTGTTGAATGTGTTGCTTATTCATCTTGGATATTCCTTTTTCTTAACAATGATCGCGCTAACGATCACCCTTATTTGCCGTGATTGCTCTGAGACAGCATGTCTTCGATTTTGGCAAGTCGCGCGGCTAGTTCGGCGTTTTCCTGCCGCAACGATTCAAGTTCGGCGTCTTTTTTTGCGAGGTGTTTGTCGGTTTGGTGCCGCAATTCCTGAATGGCAGCGGCCGAGTAGATCGTGAGCGGGTACGTATCGACCTGCAGGATCGTCGAGCCATCGGGCAGACGTTCGCCGCTACTGTGAACGTGGTCGGGGAATACTTCGGCAAACTCCTGCGCGATAACGTTCAAGTAGCGACCATCGCTGACACCAGCGTGTGTGCGTTGGTAATCATCCGTGTATTCAAAACTCACGAGCCGCACGCGGTCGAGCGTATCGAGGGCGCCGGTGATGGTTTCGATATCCGTCTTGATACGACGGTCGGAGTTGGCGCGCCAATCGCCAGCAGTCGACTTCGATGCGCTGCCTTCGACTTCCAGCGTATTCACCAAAGCCGGGCGGCCGATGCCGAGCAAGCCGCGTTGCTGCACGTGCGTACGGAAGTTGAAGTCGTTATCAACATTGGTTGAGCCGCGCCCATCATCATACGTTCCCGGATTCTCAAACAGCCAGGAGATGTCGTTTCCGTCTGTCGTTTCGATGCGCATGGTGTAGGTCTGCCCGAGTTGCACCACCGGCGGATTGGTCAGTGGGAACTCGACCCAATCGGTCACGCCCGGTGTGATATCAAAGGTTTGACTCTTGATCTGACTGCCGCCGGTTCCCTGACCCTCGTAAATTCGGATGCGAACCTGCGACGACGTTGTACTGTTGTGCAAACGCGCTTCGACTTTTGCAAGCAGTCCGTCGTAATCCGCCCGAAAAGACTGCCATAGCGACGAGTTGGGAGGGGAAAAGAAGTTCGCAGATTCCTGGAACTGGTCCGAAACGATGAACGGCGCGTCATTGACAATCGCGGCGTTCGGCGTCATATAGCTTCGAAATCGGAGATCCACATTCGCATTGCCCGAAATCCGCCCAAACGGATACGGATCACCGAACGCAACTGACAGCGACATGTCGTCGGCGCCGGCGTTTGCGATCACGATCGTGTATAGTTCTCCAGCAGTCAGTTCCGGCAGGTCGCTGACTTGCAGCGCATGCCAGTCACCTAATCCAACAGGAATCGCAAACGACGTATCCACAAGCGGGCTGCCGCTTGGCCCTTCGCCCGCGAAGACAGCGAAATTGATCGAGTCGGAAGCACTGGTACCGCGAATGAAGATATCGACCTGACTGAGTTGTCCATTGATGGATGGCGTAAATGACTGCCAAAGCTGGTTAGGTGGAGATTGCCCGCCTCCGTCTGCCTGGACTTGGTCAAGAAATTGGCCTGTTGCAGGGCCGAGCAAAATACGATCGGTAATGAATTCGCCGTCGATTCGAATATCGCCATCGATGTCGAGCATGCCACGCACGCGGGCGTCCCCGTTAACGTCGAGCAAGGCGCTAGGTGCCGCCGTACCGACGCCGACCTTCCCATCTTTCTCAATTACGAGAAGATTCTCGAACGCGGCGTTACGAATGCGAAGTTCGTCGGCCGCGCGGTTGTGCAGAATTTCGAATTGGTCGGAATCTGTATCGTCGCGAAGTTTCAGCGTTGGCGCGCTCGTCGAGCTGGAGATCAAGATGCCGCTCGGGTCGATGACGTGCAGGCGCGAGTTCGGCGACTCGGTTCCGATGCCAATATCGCCGTCATCGGCGACGAAGATGCCACGCGTTTGCAACGCGTACGGCGTCGCCGTGAGCGGTTGTCGCGGCGTAAGCGTCGAAAATGCATCCATGTCCGTCGGATCGTGCGGGCTGCGCACGGCAACTTCCAACCAGCGGGCGTCTCCATTGAAAGCCAGCACGCCGAAATCGAGTTCGACGGTGAATACTCCGTCGATGACGAGTACGTCGCTCACCGAAACGACTGATCCGACAGCGTTGCCGTCGACGTCTGCGTCAAACAGGGTGAATTCGAAGTCGGCGGTGTCGTTGATCGGTTCACCGGCTGCGTTGAGCTTACCTTGGTACGTAAGCTCGAAGCCGAGTGGTGTTTGAGCGATCATTGGTGTTGCCATTAGCAAGAGAGCAAGGGCCATGATGCCAAGTTGTGGGATGGGTTTGCACATGTCACATTCCTTTCGCTGTTTGTTTGAAGTGTTGCACGATCGAAGGTTAGTTTGATGTGAATTAGTTTCGGGCCGATGCGGAGATCAACATTTCCAACTTGACGATGCGTTCGTTGAGCGCTTTGATTTGCTTGTCTTTCTCCGCGAGTTGCTCGCGCGTTTCGCGCCGGAGTTCCTGTATGGCAGCAGCCGAATAGATCGTGAGCGGGTATGTATCGACTTGCAGAATCTCCGAACCGTCGGGCAGCTTTTCGCCGGATGATTTAACGTGATTGGGGAATACCTCGGCGAACTCTTGCGCGATCACATTCAAGTAGCGAACGGTGCCCACGCCGGTGTGTGTGCGTTGATATTCGTCGGTGTACTCGAAGCTGACGAGACGCACCTTGTCGAGCGTGTCAAGCGCGCCGGTGACGGTCTCAATATCCGTCTTAATGCGACGATCAGAATTGGCGAGCCAAGCTCCGGCAGTCGACTTCGACGCGTCGCCTTCCAGTTCCAACGCATTCGCTGTCGGGGCGCGACCGATACCCACGCCGCCAGTCGCCCGAATGAGGAACTGATTGTCGCCTGTGGATTCAAAGGTGTTGTCGGATGAAAAGTCGGACCAAACAAACGTGCCGTGGTGCAGCGCATGAGCGTGATTGCCTGCCGCAAAGCTCAAATTACCGGCGGCCATATTTTCGCGACCACCGGGAACCACGGCGGCTTCACCGTTGACGACGTTTTGCACGCCTCCGCCGATCACCGAATTGAATGCTCCTGACTCGATCCTGTTTACGTATCCGCCACCAACAAAACTCGTCGACGCTTCGATATGATTCTCATAACCGCCGGCAATGACTGCGTGGGGAGCGTCCAGTACAGTGTTGAGAAGGCCTCCACCGATCGTAGCGGCCCCAGCCGAGATGATGTCATTAAATTCACCGCCTGAAATAGTGGCGGAGTAACCCGAAATCGTATTGGACGCGCCGCCACCGATTACCGAGTCATTTACGGTATCGCTGATACTATTGGATTGATCGCCTAATAAGATGCGGTTCCGCGTTTGAAATCGTGCAATGCGTCGATTATTCACACGAATATCAAATCGTTGCGAGTCGGTTGTGCCGATGAATTGTCCGTTGACGGTTCCAGCATTTCCATTCAGCCCCCAACCGGGCACACCCCCGCTAAGCGCGGTGGTTTGGATCGTGCCGTCCGGGTACATGATGCCGTCGAGCCCGGGAACACCCGCAATATGCAACGCGGCTTGGGGTTCGTCGGTATTGATTCCGACACCGTCGACGGTCACATGAAGGTTGGCAGCGGCTTCGGACGCATAAGTGCGAAAGCACATGTCTACAGCGGGGCTATGAATCGACGATCCTGCGTCGTATGGATTTGAATTGTCAAAATTCCATCCGCCCTCATCCAATAAGATGGCATAGCTGGATTCGCGCACGATCGGAGGCGCCGGGTCAAGCTCGACGTAAACCCAGCCCTCCGCGGCACTGGCACCGATCGGTGCCGATGCAATCGGTTGAGCAGTGGGCAGTAGGCTGTCGAGGATTTCAATCGTGCCCGCAGGAGCACCGGCAGGTCGATACAACTCGACGGCGATGAGGTTGCCGGTGAGTCCCGCCGTGAATAATTGCCCTGACGTATTGTTACGGGTGGCACCGGTTTCAGCGACTTGCTGATCGAGCAACGTTGTGTCGCCGATTCCGGCATGCACATGGCCCGCGTTGTCGACGGACACCACATCGCTGAGCGCGCCATCCGGCGTATCGAGTGAGTGTCCATCGCCATTTGCAACGGCCGCCGTCATTTGCGTCGTGCCGTCGGGAAACGTAAAGCCACCTGCCGTACATTCGATGGCACCCGCAACGGTTAGCTGCGACATAGGTGCAATCGTGTTAATGCCGACGTTGCCGCTGTCGTCAACATATATGCCGCGCGTTTGCAATGCATACGGCGTGGCCTTGATTTCCTGCCGCGGCGTCAGCGTGACGATGCCCGAACCCGGAGGGTTCGCAACCCCAATTTGCAACCACCGGGCGTCGCCATTGAATGCTTCCGGCCCGAAATTGAGGTTCAGCGTCACAACACCGTCCACGACATCGGTGACGGTGCCGAGACCGAACCCGATTTGGTTACCGCCGGATTCGGCATCCCACAGGCTGTATTCAATCCGCGTGAGTCCATTGACCGGTACACCATCGAGCCGTAAGACGCCCTGATAGGTAAACGACGACCCTAATGGGGTTTGCGCAATGGCAAGGGTGTTGATCGACACGAAAACGCCGATCGCTAAGCAGAGAATTGTGGACCTTCGCATGACTCATTCCTTCTCAGATTGAGCTCCCGTCGATGGGGAGCGCGTAACGCGGGTTGCTCGGCACAATGTCGAGCCTGGGCCACGGGTGGGCCGTCACCCCATCAACGCAAAAATGGGCGGTGCGGGGACAGCGGGGGCAATTTTTCTCTTCAATCGCGATTTTTGAGCCGAAATGCGACGTTAAGCGGGTAATATGGATGGAAAGTACGTCCAGACGTTCAGGTTAGATTTTGTGGATCAGGCTCAAGACGTAACGATGCTGCTTCATCGAGTGGCGAACGGTGACGCATCGGCAAGCGACGAGTTGCTGCCGATCGTCTATCAGGATTTGCGCGCCGTTGCAGGCAGCTACTTTCGCGGTCAACGCGCCGACCACACGCTGCAGCCGACGGCGCTGGTGCACGAGGCGTATATAAGAATGGTCAAAGCGCAGAATGGCGCGCCGACCAACAAGTCCCATTTCATGGCCGTGGCAGCGACGGCTATGCGGCAGATTCTTCACGACCATGCACGCGCAAAGGCGGCGGCCAAGCGAAAGCGAGATGGTGGCCGCGTCGATCTCGACCTCGCCCAAGTTACAACGCCGTCGGGCGATCACGCGATTGATATCATCGAACTCGACGAAGCACTGTCGCGCCTTGCCGAGGCGGATCAGAAGATGGCAAGCGTGGTCGACCTGTGGTTCTTCGGCGGCTTAACGACGGAAGAAATTGCGGAGATTCAAGGCGTTTCGTCGCGAACCATCAAGCGACAATGGCGGCAGGCTAGGGCGTGGTTGAACTCAGAATTGTCGCCGACTTAATTGGTTATGACGCAACCCATTGATGATATTCAAAAAGCGATGTCCATCTTCGACATCGTCTGCGACTTACCGCCCGACGAGCGAAGCGCAACGCTCGATCAACTTTGCGACCGCAACCTGGCGCTGCGCGATCGAGTCGAGCGGATGTTGGCCGCCGAAAATCAGGGCAATGCGCTCTTTGGCGATTCAAACCAAGGTGCAGGCGCAGCCTTTTTGTCCGACGAATTGGCCGACTCGGAAGATGAACACGACGTTCCCGAGCACATCGACCGTTATAAGATTATTCGCGTCTTGGGCCGTGGTGGCATGGGCATCGTTTACGAGGCCGAGCAAGAAAACCCACGCCGTCGTGTTGCATTGAAAGTGATCCGACAATCCATCGGCGGTCATCAGATGATGCGCCGGTTTCGACAGGAAGTGCATGTCCTCGGCCAACTGCGTCATCCGAGCATCGCTCAAATTATCGAGGCGGGTACGACGCAACTCAACGGTACGAACATCTCTTATTACACAATGGAGTTGATCGAAGGCGAGTCGATCGACGCATTCGCCCGCTCGATCGATCGGCGTCAGCGTCTGGAACTCATGGCACGCGTTTGCGACGCCGTGCATCATGCCCATCAACGCGGCATCATTCATCGCGACCTCAAACCTGCAAACATCCTTGTTGTAGAGGAATCACCAACAACCGCATCACGTACCAAGTATGACACATCGTCGCGAACCGCCATCGATCAGGTCGGCCTACCGAAGATCCTCGACTTCGGTATTGCGCGGCTTATCGACGACGACGCGTCTATGACCACATTGCAAACCGGCGTCGGGCAAATCATCGGCACGCTCGGATACATGAGCCCCGAGCAGATCGCGGGGAATTCTGGCCAACTCGATATACGCTGCGACGTATACGCGTTGGGCGTGATCTTGTATCAACTGCTAACCGGTCAGATGCCGTTCGATTTGCAAGGTAAGCCGCTCGCCGAAGCCGCACGCGTGTTGCAGGAAGATGACCCCACGCAGCCCGCATCCATCGATAAATCCTTGCGTGGCGATATTGATACGATTATTTCGAAGGCAATTGAGAAGTCGCCCGACCGTCGCTACGCATCTGCGGCGGCGCTTGCTGATGACCTGCGCCGACATTTAACGAGCGAGCCTATTGCCGCCCATCCGCCGAGTGCATTCTACCAGTTTAAAAAGTTTACCGGCCGCAACAAAGCCATCGTCGGCGGTGCGGTCGCAACGCTTGTCGTGCTCGTAGTTGGCTTGATCAGCACAGGATATTTTTTGGTCGAGGCGACTCGTCAACGCGACGAAGCCATTGCGGCTCGACAAGAAGCGGATCGAGAACGCGATCGCACGACGACGGTCGCAAACTTTCAGGCCAGCCTATTAAAGGAGCTGCGGACCAATAAATTCGGCAAACGCATGTTGTCGGAGCTACGCAAGGAACTCAAAAAACATCCCGGTACGGCTTCGTCGGAATCGACGCACAACGAAACGGACGAATCGCGAAATCGAAAAATCGCGATCGACGCGCTCAACGAGATCAACGTCACCAACGTCTCCCGCAACCTACTCAGCGGTACCTTGGCCGATCGCGCACGAAAACGCATCGATAACGGTTATACCGACGACCCGCTGACCGAAGCGCGGCTACGGTATAGCGTCGCGGCCATGTATCGAAGCCTCGGTATGGCTGATGACGCATTGTCGCAATGCGAGATCGCGTTGAAGCTAGAACGAGAGCACTTGGGTGCGGACTACAAGGCAACGCTGATTTCGGGAAGGTTTGTGGCACATCGCTACATGGACATCGGTCGAATGGACGATGCCGAAGACCTGTTTCGCGACACATTGGAACGGGCTCAGCGTGCATACGGCACCGACGATAAGTTCACCTTATCGATGATGCGGGCACTGGCCGATTTACTCATGGCAGAAGGTAAACTGGAGGAAGCGGAATCGCTCCTGGCATCATCACTTGAGAAATCTCGCCGGATATTCGGCGAAGATGACCTTCCTACATTGAAGGCTCATAACACATACTGCACCTTGCTCATGCAGCAGGGTAAACTCGACGAAGCGCTGTCATGTTTTCATGAAACATTGAAGGCACACGAGAAAGTGCGTGGGTTAGACCACAAGGACACGCTCGTCGCCAGAAACAACCTGATGGCAACGCTCTTTAATCAGGGACAATTCGAAGCCGCCGTGCCGATCGCGCGCGATGTTATCGCATCCAATGCGCGCACGCTTGGCGACCAACATCCCAATACGATCCTGTCACGCAACAACCTTGGCGTGGTGTTGCTGAATCTCGGACGGCCCGGTGAAGCCGAGCCATACGTTCGCCAAGCCCATAACGACGCGACGGCGACGCTCAATCCGGCGCACCAAGTTCGGATGAAGTCCACGGGCAACCTGATCGACGCCTTAATCACGCTCGACAATGCGGCCGACGCCGTACCCCTTTGTCATGAGCTTATTCAAACCCGTCGCGACCTCGATCCGCCTCAACCGGGTCTCGTCGCTCAGACGCTCGAACAGCTTGGAACTGCACACTTTCAATTGTCGGATTTCACTGACGCGCGCGACGCGTGGAGTGAGTGTGTCGAACTGCGTGCGGTCATTTCGTCTAACCACTGGCTTACTAATCGAGCGCGAAGCGAACTCGGCTCTGCGTTAGCGGCCATGGGCGCGTTCGACGAGGCGGAGCCACTGCTACTGGATAGCTTTCGCGCCCTTCAGAGCCAACGCGAATCCATTCCGCACGTTGCCGGTGCAAATTGTCTTGAAGATGCGCGGCAACGCTTGATCGATTTGTATGTTGCTTGGTCAAAGCCCGATGAAGCCGCTACGTGGCGCGAATTGGATATAACTTCAACGCAACCTGTGGAGCGAGCCGCAAAAGCGGAATCGAACTAGTTTTTTACGGCAACGCGGCGTTAAGACGTGTCCGGCTGATACGAAACGACCTACGCTGACAAGTTCGCAAATGGCAAGCGACGATTCGCCGCCACGACGAGCGACCCAATTCGCTTACCCAACAGCCAACCTGAATCACCTCGCTGGCGCGAACCGGCGTTGTTGACGCCCTCCCGGAACGAGAAATTCGCGTATTTATTGGAGGACTGGCCGTAGCAGATTTCCCGGCTCGGTAAACCTTGCCTTCCTTTTTTAGTGGCGGCTAAGAGAATGAAGGCAACGGGTTGCTAATCCATCGTACGACTTCGCGCCTGTAACGGAGGGCGAACTCTCACTCCGTCGTTGCTTATTTGCGTATGTCGCCGATTCGACGACTCGATTCTGGATGGTAGCGTCTCCCACCGAATCATGTGGCGCAAACAAAAAACATCCCCCTGATTCAAGCCATATTCCTTCTCATGGAATGGCTTCGACTCAAGGGGATGCCCACCAGTTCGAATACCGCCATCGCTGCTGCAATCAGCTATTCACTAATAACGAGATCGATAAACGCTTGCAGATCAGCGAAATCGGTAGTGTCGTCGCCGGTGAAGTCACCGTTCAACAGATTGCATGTCGAGAATGTATTTGCGTAACCTGCCGGATCGGTGAGCGCCAACGTGAATCCATCGATGTCGAGACCATTGACGATGCCGTCACAATTCATGTCGCCGAGTACGCCGGCGGCGGACGCGAACCGAACGGCGAACTCACCATGGCGGAGGAAATGAACGCCAAAGTGATCGAGCACTTCGATGTGTACGAACTGTGTTTCCACCACCGAAAATGCAATGGCCTGTCCATCTAGATGGTTCGCAACATCGAACTCCCCGAGAAAGACGGTGCCGCCGTTGGCGAAGTCGCCGTCCGTGTCGGCGTAAACAGCCATCGCTCTGATGCCCTCCGCGGTCCGCGCGGCCCAAAGACCGAGGGCATCGACGGGCAAAGTCGCGTTAAGGTCGATCGTAATCGTCCCGCCATCTTCGACGACGCCGTTGGACTGATTGAGCCCATTGCTGTTGACCAACATCATCGCGAGATTGCTATTACCGTGGCTCGTCGTCGCGAGATAATCGTCGAAGTCGGTTACGCCGCTGACGTAAGGCTGGCTAAGCCCCGACTGATCGAACGTGTAGCTCACCCGCCCGATGTTACTTCCCGAAACGCCCTGACGGTAAGTCGTCGTCACGTTTGCTGGTTGAACGATCGAGCCCGCCACCGGCGTGATGCCGTCGACTTCAATGATGCGTACTCCCTCGAACGAACTGGCGGATGTGCCCTGCTCGAACTCGACGCGCCAATTTTGGGCGACGATTGGTTGGAATGCGATGTTAAGTTCGAGGGCGTTGCCAGTAACGGCCAGATTGTCGGGTTGCTGGCCGTAATTTACCAATATGTCCTTGTCTATGACGACCGTCTCAAACGTACCGTCTGCGTCCACATCGGCGAGCAGCCGAAAGGCGCTCATCGCACGGCGGAAAACGGTGCCTCCATCGTTTTTCGCATACAAGCGGATGCCATTGAGCGCGATTCGGTCGGCAGTTTGCAATTCAATGAACGAGGAGTTGCCCTGGCCTACATCCGGGCAAAAGGCAGAGTCCGGCTCGGCTCGGCCCGCGTTCGCACCAAAAACGGCCTCGGGCGCGAAAATACCAGGCGTGAACGCCGTGATCGTCGATCCCTGTGCGACGTCGAAGACGTCTTCCGTGCTCGGCGCAACCGTGAACTGCCCGAACGCGGATGCGGTAGCAATAAAAGGAACGAGCAAGACCGCGTTCAAAACGCGAACAGCTTTACTGCGTTGCTTGCTCACGCGAACATTTGTTTGCGAGGCGGTTTGATCTGTTACGCCGTGATTGAATCGAACGAACATGGTTCGGACTCCATAGTAGTCTTGGTGGGACCAAAGCCCCCATTACCTGCGATGGGGTGCGAAACACTTTGGCTGCTATCATTTATGCGGAGTCGGCGTACGAATCGGCTCAGGTATTCGGCATTTCTTAATCGATTCGAAAGATAACGCTGGTTTGCATGCATTGGATCATCGAGTTCAAGCCGAAAAGCGGTCGGCCCATATCAATTCATCACTCAACCACGAAAAAAGCGGTGCGACCGACTCATCGGCCACACCGCGTTCACCACAAACGCTAATTTAAAATCCGTGGGTTATAGCAATGCCGTCGGGTCCACGGGCGTCAGCAAAATATGACCGGGCTGGCCGTCATCGGCATCGTCGAGTTTGATGATGGTGTCCGGTGGGCCCGCCTCTTCAAGGCCGCCGCCACGCGTTAAAGGGTCTAGAATTTCCGGTTCGAACACCGCCGGCAACACACTGCCGTCGCCACCATTGCCACCGGAAGCACCGCCACCGGCTCCCGAGGCATTGGGGTCCTTAAACGCGACGAGTCCTTCGCCCGCTTCGCCGCCTTTGCCGCCATCCACCAGAATCTCGCCAGTATCGACATGCGTAGGTGCTAGGATGTGAACGATGCCGCCACCACCGCCACCACTCGGTGCCGAGTTCTCGCCCTCGCCTTCACCGTTACCGCCGTTGGCCGTGATCAGACCGTGGTTTTCAACGGTTGACGTCGAGGCAAGGATGATGACACCCCCACCACCGCCGCCGCCAATGTCGGATTCGCCGTTCGCAATGATGTGCGCCCCAGCTTCGTTGACAATTCCGCCTTTTGCCAGAATTCGAACGAAGCCGCCGCCCCGCGACCCGAAGCTCGTCGCACGGAAGGGTTCAAAATCCTCGTCGAAGAAATCTGCGTTAAATTCTCCCTCGACAAATAAACCGCCTGCACCGCCACCTGCACCACCGAAGAATTGCGCCGTCAAGATTTGGCGCGCCTCCAGGTCGGTCAGGCCGATACCACCACGACCACCTTGGGCTTCAGAGGCCTGTATCGGAGCGACCAGTTCACCGGCTTGCGCGGCCGATTTAGAAACGCCGGTCACAGGCGCCACCACATCCCCGAAGCCGCCGCCGAACGATAGGAATCCACCTTCGGCCGCTGGCAGGACTTCGATGAAACCCTTGTTCACAAATTTGCCGAGAACGCGAACCGTCATGCCGCTCGGTATGGTCAGTTGCACGCCGGGTTCAATCGTCAAACTGTTGAATTGAAGGTTCACTGCCAGCTCGGCGAGTTCTTCCAAGTCCTGATCCTCGGTAATGACGACATCTCCGGCCGAGCCATCGCCGAAGATACGAAGCGTGCCGTCTTCACCGGGAAGGCCCTGCGCGCCGGGAGGCCCTTGCTCGCCGGGCTTACCCTGCGCGGCTTCCGCATCATTCCCGGTCGGCAACGGGCTGCCAACGCCGGGCGCACATTCGCCCGCAACACAGACGAACAACAGCGCGCTCAGCGTGAACGCGGACATCAATTTCGATCGAAACGCTATGGGAAACATCGGGTTATTCTCCTTGTGTGAATGATGCTTGGCGGCACGCCATGGGCAAAGCCGCGCGAAGTTCTTTTTCTGTGATTTCGGGTTTACATTAACCCGCGTGGGTGGTGTGTCGTTGTGAAGGTGTGGCCATGGCAAACGCTGGTGCTTCGCCGTTGGTGGGAGATGGTTGATACCAGGACGGCGCGTAAGCTCGTTCGTTATGCTCGGAGTAATCGATGCCCGCGCTTTCGGCGTCGTCATTAACCCGAAGCGGTGTGATCAGCCGCGTCACATACAGCGCGACAAACGTGCCCGCTGCGGCGAACGCGCCGGCGGCAATGACACTGACCGTCTGTATCACCAACAGGTCGATATTCCCCGCCAGCAAGCCATCGGCACCTGCCGGGTTCACGCCTTTCGTCGCAAACACGCCGGTGAGTATCGACCCGACGATGCCGCCGATACCGTGACAGGCGAAGACATCGAGCGTGTCGTCCACGCCGGAGTTTTTGATAAGCGTGATCGCGATGTAGCTCGCAACCGCAGCGGCCGCGCCGATGAAGATCGCAGAGCGCGGTTCGACGTAACCGGCAGCCGGCGTAATGGCGACCAATCCAACAACGGCTGCGATGGCGGCACCGGTGATCTGCGGTTTCCCTTTGCACCAGATATCCGCAAGCATCCACGTCGCGACGGCCGCTGCTGCTGACAACATCGTCGTGATAAACGCAAGCGCCGCGATCCCATCTGCCGCCAACGCCGAACCCGCGTTGAAGCCGAACCAACCGAACCAAAGGAGCGATGCACCAAGCACGACGAACGGCACGTTGTGTGCGGAGTCGTTCTCGTCTTGTTGCGTGGCCTTGCGACTGCCCACGAACCTTGCCGCGACCAGTGCGGCAACACCCGCGCTAACGTGCACGACCGTACCGCCCGCAAAGTCCAACGCCCCCATGCTGCCGATCCATCCGCCCGGCCCCCATACCCAGTGCACAAGCGGCACGTAAGCGCCAAGCATCCAAATCGAAATGAATAACGTGTATGCTTTGAAGCGCATCCGACCGACGATCGCGCCGGAAATCAGCGCGGACGTGATAACGGCAAACATCATTTGAAACACGACAAATGCCAAATGGGGAATCGTCGCGCCGAAGTTTGGATTCGGGTCGGCACTGACGTGTTGCAAGCTGAAAAATTCCAACCCACCGATAAACGCGTTGCCCGTTCCGAACGCAAGCGAATAGCCGATCATCGTCCACAGCACCGCACCAACTCCGAGCGAAACGAAACTCATCTTCATCGTGTTGAGCACTTGGTTGGATCGCACCAATCCGCCATAGAAGAAAGCCAGCCCCGGCGTCATCAACAACACCAACGCGCTACTGACCAGCACCCAGGCGGTATTTCCGGAATTAATCATGGTGAGGTTCCTAACGTTTGGAGGGGAATACACCCCGCCGCTGCGAAGCGGCAGGATGGATTCAGGGAGGATCTTGAATCGGGTTAAGCGGCAGTCGTCATGTCGGCGTTACAACGATTCAAGCGACCAATTTGCAATTGCGATTGGTCACGGCAAACGATCGGATTCGCGTCGGGACGCTCATTCGAAGATGCACTTTCGCAACGCGTGTTGGGGAAACCTGCCCAACAAAAACTTCGTTAGTACCGATATTGACGATTGGTGCCTCGGCCCCTGTTAAGTGGACGCCCGTTTTGTCGTCGAACCATCGATACTCTGCTTGTCGCATGGTGGTTATCTCCTAAAATCAGGGTCGCGAAGGCCATTTGGCTTTCGTTCCCTCAAAATGTCTTGCGAGAACCAACCTCCGACCGGCTCAGACGTTTAACGAATAATTTTTTTCCGACGAAGCGTATGAGTTCAGATGACGTCACAATGCTGTTAAATGCCGTTCGCGATGGCACGCCCGACGCGCCGAATCGGCTTATCGACGCCGTTTATCTGGAATTGCGGGTGATGGCGGAAGCGAAGATGTGCGCGGCCCGGCCCGGGCATACGCTACAACCCACAGCACTGGTGAATGAGGCGTTTCTTCGGCTGGTCGGCAATCAACACGAACTCGAAAATCGCGGGCATTTCTTTGGTGCTGCCGCCAAAGCCATGGAGCGCGTATTGGTCGATCATGCCCGGCAGAAAAAGGCACTCAAACGCGGCGGTAACGCCGAACGGCTAACGCTTCACGATATTCATGCGGATTCGTCAGGCCCGAATTTCGGCATCCTCGAAATCCATGAAGCGCTTGCGACGCTCGAAGAAGAGAGCGCGGACCTCGCCTCGCTCGTTCGATATCGGTACTTCGTCGGGCTAACGCTGGAGCAGGTTGCCGAGATCTACGGCGTATCTCTCCCGACTGTCAAACGGCGATGGACCTTTGCCAAAGCATGGCTGCACGACCGACTGGACGCATAACTGAAAATTCATACAACGCATATGCGTTGGCCCAATCTATATTCAAAATTCGTGCATGTGAAACTGTTCGCCGCGACATGTTTATAGACTGCCTTGCGCGCGGACAAATTCGGACGAGATTTCATAATTGCGTAATCCCGAATTTCTGAGATTAGCTACAATAGTATAACATTCATTGCGAGTGCCTGCTGAGTTACCCTCCATGAGTTCCCCCGAGCAACAACAGATCATCAATCTCTTCCACGACGTGCTCGAACAGCCCGCAGAGCAGCGCAGCGCCTACATCGATCGGCGTCACAGCGGAGATCCCGAACTCATCGATCGCTTAAATCGACTGCTGGCCGGCCATTTGCGCGCCGAGCAGGCAACCGAAGACACGGCGGATATCGCAACCGCCAACACATCTATCGTGGACGAGATCCCAGATTGGATCGGTCCCTATCGCGTTCTCGAAGTGATTGGTGAAGGCGGAATGGGCGTCGTGTACGCGGCCGAACAGATCGAGCCGATTCGGCGACGCGTCGCCATCAAAGTGATCAAACTCGGGATGGACACCAAGGAAGTCATCGCAAGGTTCGAAGCCGAGCGCCAAGCCTTGGCCATGTTGGATCACCCGAGCGTCGCAAAGGTCTTCGACGCAGGTAGCACGCAGATCGGCCGACCGTACTTTGTGATGGAGCTGGTGAAGGGCCTTTCGCTAACCGAATACTGCTTTCGACACAAACTATCCCTCAAAGATCGACTGCGACTATTCATGCGCGTTTGCGATGCGGTGCGTCACGCTCACCAGCGCGGCATTATCCATCGCGATTTAAAACCTTCGAACGTTCTCGTCGCCGCGCCGGACGGCCACCCGGTGCCGAAGGTCATCGACTTCGGTGTTGCGAAAGCAACGGCATCCAAACTTTCCGAGCGCACGGTCTTTACCGAGCAAGGTAAGCTTATCGGCACGCCCGAGTACATGTCGCCCGAACAAGCGGAGATGTCCGGCTTGGATGTCGACATTCGCACGGATATTTATTCGCTGGGCGTACTCCTCTACGAGCTGTTGACCGGCGTGCTTCCATTTGATTCGGCCACGCTTCGTTCCGGTGGTTACGCAGAGATCCAACGCATCATCCGCGAAGTCGATCCGCCGCTACCAAGTGCACGTCTGACAGAACTCGCGCGACAACCTTCCGCGCCAACGTCGAACATGGCGACCGCCGCAAAGAATATCCGCGGCGAGTTGGACTGGATCGTGATGCGAGCGATCGAGAAAGACCGAACGAGGCGGTACGAATCGGCAAGCGCATTGATTCTCGACATCGAACGGTATTTGGCCGACAAGCCGGTGTTGGCCGGACCGCCGAGCCCCGCGTACAAACTGCGCAAGTTCGTCAAACGCCATCGCTTTATGACGTTCGTGATGGCGTCGGCATTGGCTGCGGCAGTTGCCGGCGTCAGCGGTTTGACCATCGGCTTGATCAATGCGCGTGAAGCACGAGAGCTGGCCGATCGTCGCGCGGACAACGCAATCGTGGCCGCCGGCTTCTTGCAAAAAGTTCTGTTCCACGTCGATCCGGAAAACGGAGGCGGGAAGTTATCGTTGCAGCAAGTGTTTGACATCGCCTCGCGTTCTGTGGGTGAGGATCTGAACCAATACCCCGAAGTCGAAGCATCCGTTCGCGAATCGATCGGCGTAGCCTATAGACGGTTATCCATGTTTGCCCAAGCCGAACCCCACTTGCGTCGATCACTTGAAATTCGGCGCAACCTGCTTGGCGAAGACGATCTATTAACCGCTCGATCGTTCATCGCGATGGCCTATTTGGTATTCGAACACGAAGGAAAAATTGACGAGTCGCTATCCCTGCTCGAACAAGCTCGCGCAGGCATCAAATCAAACGGGCTGCGAGGCTCACCTTTCGATGCTTGGGCGCTTCTTGACGTGGGTTTGATCAATCTCGCCGGCGATCGGCTTGCGGAAGCGAAACAAGCCTTCACCGAATGCGCCGAACTACTTACCAAACAGCGCGGTGCCGACCATCCCGACCTGAGCCGCCCGCTGCGCGGTCTCGCGTTGGTGCAATTGGGTTACGGCGATCGCGAATTGGCGAAAGAAACGGCTACCAGAGCAGTTCGCAAGTGCGAAGGTGAAGGCACCGAGTATATTGGGGCACGTGCGAAGCTCGCATTAGCGCGCGTGCTTCTCGAATTGGGAGAAACCGAGCAAGTCTCGCAATTGCTAACGGAAGCCAGAACGCAATTCGCACGAACCGTCACGCCCCGGCATATTCGGATGACGGAACTCGATGCGTGCCTATGCGAGCTGCACCTTACTCAAAATGCGTTCACCAAAGCCGCGATGGTCGCCGACCGCTGCGCGTCGGTACGGAGCGATTTGCTCGACCGCAATCACTGGGCCATTTTAGAAGCGAGACTGCTCAAGCTGCGTGCGTTGATCGGACTCGGGCAAGCCGAGGCTGCCGAATCAGAACTGCTCGAGATCGGCGAAGCCGCCGAGCGCTTGCTGCCAAACCATCACCCACTAACGATCGCAATTGCCCGAGCACGACTCGATTGCGCCCACGCGTTAAATGACGAATCGTTAATCGCTATCCGTCGCGAGCGTCTTGAACGCATGGAAGCCCAACGCGCCGCGCGCTTGAAAGCAACGCCGATCACACAAGGCAGTTGAGAAGGCGTTGCTGATCCAACTATTTGTAACATTCCCCCCCTATGAAGAGTAGATCAAGTAGAGGGCTCCGCATATTAAAGCGCTTCATTCAATAAAGTAGCGGTAATTTGCTTGTCGATGCTTGGTCCCTTATCTCAAAGCCCGGCAGGGCTGATTGGTTGACAGCCCCGGATGAAGCGCAGACCGCGTTAGCGGTCGGAGCGCAATCCGGGGTCATCGAGCGCGAGAATACTAAGCCCCGGCAAGGGGCGTAGGTACCCTGCACCGCTACCGCGGTTTAACGCGCGAATCAACATGGACCATGGATTGCGCGGCAAGCGCCGCTCCATCCATGGCTTTCAACCTGCGCCCCATTCGGGGCTGAGAACGACCATTGCGACACTTGTATGGAGTGAAAACACTCAATTGACTTGCAATCAGCCGTAAAACTCAACCGTAAGCCCCGAAATCATTCGCCCGCATACTCCGCCAGTTGCTTCTCAAACGCCGCCCGCTTTGAACTCGATGTATTTTCAGGCAGATGTTGGATCGCTTGTTTCTGTGCATCGACGGCGGCTGATTGGTTACCGTTTTGAAACTCCGCTCGGGCAACTAGCGCCCATGCATCTGCATCGTTATGATCCAGAAGCTCGCTCACTTCGCGCGCGAGCAATACCGCCGTCGCCGGATCGCACAGATCGACCGGCTCCACATCAAGTAGTCGCTTCGCACATCGCATCTTCTGCGCCGCCGTCGCCGATTCCTGATTCGCTAGCTCCAATTGAATTCGAATATTCTCAGCCGCCAAGGGCTTGGCCGGGTCAACATTGTTCTGTGCCACATAAACGGAGGCGAGGCTGTCGCTGATTCGTATGGTTGCAGGGTTGTCGCGCCCAAGACTGTCGCGCAACGTTTCAAATAACTCGCGATAGTTTTTCTCCGCAGCCGCATAATCTCGCTGTTCAAATTGTGCCTTGGCAATCGTTTCAAGCGTCCCAAGCGTTTGCGGATGACGATCTCCCAACGTCTTGCGCTGCGTTTCGATCAGCCGCAGGTTGATCGCCGTGGCTTCGTCGTAACGCTGCTGCTCGGTAAAAAGCCACCCCAACAGATACATCACGCGCATCGTGATGCTGTGTTCGACGCCGTACTGGTCTTCCGCCGCCTTCAACGACTCGGTCAACAGCCGCTCGGCTTCTTCGGCGCGACCGAGCGCAATGTACTCGTTTGCTAGGTTCGATGTCGCACTCAGCGTATCGGCATGAGCCTCACCCAATATCCGCGAACGCACATCACTGACCTGCTGAAACAACTTCGCCGCTTCCTCGTGCTTTCCCTCCATCGACGACAACACGGCCAAATCGTGCAACGACGCCTGCGTAATCGGATGTTCTTCACCTAACAAATTTCGCCGTACGTCGAGCGCTTCGACCATCATCGTCCGCGCTTCGGTCGCGTTGCCCTTGCGGGCCAGCACTTCGCCGAGGTTCTTCAGAAAATAACTCGTGTTCAGGTCGCCCTCCGGTAGCGCCCGTCGCGCAACGGCCAACCATTCGCGCAACAGCGCTTCGGCTTCGTCGAGCTGGTTATTGCGCGAATACGCGCTCGCCAGATTGCTCGCCGTCGTAATCGTGTCCTTATGTTCCATGCCGAGCACGTGCTTGCGCGCTTCAAGCGCTTCGGCAAACAGCGCCGCCGCCTCCGGATATTTCCCCTGCAAATGAAGCACCGCCGCCAGATTGTTCTTCACAACCAGCGTTTGTGGCGATTCCGCCCCCAACTCACGCGTGGCCGATTCCAGTGCATCGCGATGCAAACGTTCCGCGTCGCGATGCCGACCGGATATCTGAAACAGATTGGCAAGGTTATCGACCGCCCGGATGCGGTCTTTGTCATCCGCATCGCGCAGCGCAGTCATCAGGTCGTACGTCCGCTGCAAATGCGGTTCCGAAGCGCCGTGCTCGCCGAGCTTCATATACGCGACGCCCAGCGTTTCGCGAATGCTCGCTTCGACCACCGGTTTATCGTGGAACCGCCCGCCTTCCGCGCTGGAGGCCGCGATGCGATCCGACGCAACGTCCACCACATCGCGCAACAATACATCACGCCCGCGCCCTGCTTCCAAGGACGGCGATACGGCCCCAAGCAATTCCTTATTCAAAAATTCATTCACGGCGTTCGCGAGTTCGGCCTGCCGTTTGGCTTCCTCGGCGCGGACTTCGGCAATTGCCTCGGCGTTTGCGGCGCGCTGCCAACCGATGGACGTTCCGACCACACCGGCAATCAGCGTGATCAACACGAGCATTCCGGCAACCACGCCACCGCGATGTCGCCGCGCAAACTTGCGCAGCTGATAGACCGCACTCGGCGGCGACGCGATGACCGGTTCGTGATGCAGGTGCCGCTGGATGTCGGCGGCCAACTCCGATGCCGACGCATATCGACGCGACGGGTCTTTATCGATCGCCTTCATCGTGATCCAGTCGAGATCGCCCGACAGCATCCGTTGCATCGTGTTCCGATCGACGCGCCGCGTTTCGCAGATCGAACCCGAATCGACGCCGAGCGACTTGAAACGCGTGCTCGGCCGCGACGGCTCCACCTCGCGAATGATGCGTTGCATCTCGGCCAGCGCCGCGCGACGCAGGTCCGTCGTCTCAAACGGCAACACGCCGACGATCATCTCGTAAAGCAGAATGCCCAGCGAATACACATCCGACCGTGCATCGACGCCGATCGCCGACAGCTCCGCCTGCTCCGGGCTCATATACGACGGCGTTCCGATCATCACGCCGTGCTCGGTAAACAGCGTTTGCTCCGTCAGCCGTTGATCCGTCGCCTTCGCCACGCCGAAGTCGATCACCTTCGGCGATGGCTTGCCGTCGTCGCGCACCACCAGCACGTTCGACGGCTTAATGTCGCGATGAATGATCCCTTTTTGATGGGCGTGTTGAATCGCGTTGCAAACCTGAACGAACAAATCGAGCCGAACGTCGAGCGTAAGATGATGCGCGTCGCAGAACTTCGTAATCGGCTCGCCCGGCACATATTCCATTACGAAATACGGCCTGCCCGTCTCGGTCGCGCCTGCCTCGTAAACCCGTGCCACGTTCGGATGATCGAGCAGTGCCAACGCCTGCCGCTCGGCGTTAAACCGCGCGACGACTGACTTGGTATCCATGCCGAGCTTGATCAGCTTTAGCGCGACGCGCCGACGGATCGGCGCAGACTGTTCGGCCAAGTACACGACGCCCATGCCGCCTTCGCCGATCTGCTGAATGATGCGGTAGTTGCCAATGACGTCCGGCACATCTGCCGTCGAGATGCCGGCAAACGAAAGCGACGCGTTTTCCATAAATTGCGATTCGCCGTCGTGCGCTTCCAACATGCGAATGACTTTTTGCAACAAGTCATTGTCCGCCCCACATTGATCGCGCAGCCACGCCTCGCGCGATGCTGTCGACATTCCGAGCGCTTCGTTAAACAGCGACTTCACACGACTTATATTGCCGGCAGCCAATGATTCGCTCCGCTATAGATTGGCGACTTACTTGCCCCGCGTGCAAGCGATGCGCATTCCTTAATCAACCCGACCCGACCGACCAAAGCCCGCCTACTCCGCGTTTATCTCGTCGTATAGCCACGCCTTCGCACAGGCCCATTCGCGTTTGACCGTCATCGGCGAGACGCCCATCGCCTCGGCCGTATCGTTAACGCTCAATCCGGCGAAAAAACGCAGCATGACGACGCGCGCCATGCGCGGGTCGTCCTTTTCCATGCGCCGTAGCGCCTCGTCGAGGACCAAAAAATCCATCTCGTCAGCATTTTTTTCGTCGGCGACGTCCGTCAGCTCCACCCGAACGCGATCGCCGCCGCGTTTGATTCGATTTCGCCGCCTTGCGTTCTCAACCAGAATTCGCCGCATCGCCTGCGCGGCGGCTCCAAAGAAATGGCCGCGATCGCTCCAGTCCGAATCTTGGCCGCCGATCAACCGCAAATATGCCTCGTGGACGAGTGCCGTCGCTTGCAGCGTCTGGCCCGGTTTTTCTCGGCCCATCTGCGAAGCTGCAAGCCGCCGCAACTCGTCGTACACGATCGGCAACAGCGCTTCCGACGACTTTTCATGGCCAGCGTTGATGGCCTGCAGGATGCGCGTCACTTCGATCTTGGATTCGTCCATCAAAAAAATCTCTGCGTCGTGGTCTCAGCGCGCCGCCGTCGGCGCACTATCTCATTGAACGAAAGACATGCGGCAAATGCGGGCGTCGTGCAGCCAACCAACTCATTCTACCGCCCCCAATGGCGGGATGAAACGACACCACCCGCCCGCTAAAGCTGTTAATGCAACACGCGACTGCGCCGCTTCCGGTAACAACGCGAAAGGAACCGAATCATGAAACATACGCTCCAATGTCTCGCACTCGTCGCCATCACCCTACTCCCATACGCGCAACCGGCGCTCGCACAATGCCAGATCAAACTTACATCACTCGAAACCTATCCCATCGGCGACGATGCTTTCACGTTGGTCGCGGGCGACGTCAACAACGACGGCTTTCCCGATGTCGTGACGGCTGACTCATCCTCAAACACCATCAGCGTGCTCGTCAATCTGGGCGACGGCCAGTTTTCTCCCGCCACCTTCTATCCCGTGGCAGTGGGGCCCAACTTTCCGAGAATTACCCATCTAAATAATGACCCATTCCCCGACATTGCCGTTGCCACATTCGCGGGCGATGTCGTATCCGTTCTGCTCGGTAACGGTGACGGCACCTTTCAAGATGCCATCGACTATACCGCGGGCGATGGCACGACCGCAGTCGCCGTGGCCGACGTTAACATGGATGGCCACAACGATTTGATTGCAACCAACCGCAATTCTCGTTCGGTATCAGTGTTCCTCAATGACGGCAACGGTTCATTTGTCGGACAGGTTCAATACGACGCAGACGCCGCCCTTTATTCCCTCGAAGTTGAAGACTTGAATGACGACGGCTTCGTCGATGTCATCGCCGTCGACAACGGTGCTGACGACGTCGTCATCATGTTGGGTAACGGTAACGGCGCATTCGGTACGCCTACGACATATCCCGTCGGTGGTGATCCGCTTGACGTAGCCGTGATCGATCTCAATGGCGACGGATTACTCGACGTGGTTACGCCGTCGGGCACGACCGATTCCGTGGCCGTGTTCATCGGCAATGGTGACGGCACATTGCAAGCGCCAGTAAGTTTCGCGGTGGGTGATAGCCCCGAGGCGCTTGCGGTCGGCGATCTTGATGGTGATGGCCACGTCGATGTCGTGACAACGAACGAAGATAGTGGCGATCTCGCACTGCTACTCAGCAATGGCGACGGCACATTTATGCCGCCGATGTTGGTCGGCTCGGTTCAGGTTCCCTATTACGCGGCCATTGCCGACTTCGATCGCGACGATCGCATGGACCTCGCCGTGTCAGGCGTAGAGCCTGACCTCCTCGGCGTACACCTCAATACGTCAACGTCTTTCCTACCGCCGCATATTTTGCAACAACCCACTAGCACCATTGCAAACGAAGGCGAGACCGTCGCGTTTCACGTGCGCGCTCGCACGGGCAGCGGTCTGGACCTGTCATATCAATGGCGACGTAACGGTGAGCCCATTGCGAACGGTGACGACATCTCCGGCGCAACCACCGACACGTTAACCATTGCAGACGTTCAACTCGGCGATGTTGATGTTTATGACGTGCAGATAAGCATCCCCGCATGCGACGGCGGGAGCGTTGTCACGGTCAGCGAATCAGTCGTGTTGGGCGTGATCGGCACGACACGCGACACACCAGCGCCGTCGCCAGAGATGAATTCGCCCGAACCAAGTGTTCCCACTCAAAACTCACCGACTGACAACACCAATATCAACACCGAAGCAACGAATGATGGAAGCGAAGGCAACAACGCTATGGAAATGGACAACATGGCAATGTGCGGAGCGATGGGCACCGCAAATCTGTTTGCCCTTGCCGCACCGTTGCTCTTACTGGGCCGTCGCTCGCTTCGACGCAAGCATCGAATGCAGGGTGTCTAATCGTTCATGCATCATCAATGAACGACCGCTTACTCATGTTTCAGCGTGCAGCTTAACTTCATCCAAAGAATCAGGAACCAAGCCATGACAAGAATCACACTCGTAACGCTCTTTTTCCTCGTACTTGCATCAACCGGCGTCCATGCCGATCTCGTTGGCGACGAAATCACGGGCCATTTCAAAATAGGGTCAAGCAGCATTCGCTCGAAACCAACATGGCAACTGTCGCGCATCCGGGCGAAGAGTTCAGAGGCGTCGCCTATGACTTCGGTGAATCCGGTTACGTAGAAGTGTTCGTCGACATCTCCGAAAATGAGCTACGCATCGGGTTCGACTCGGACAATATGACGGTCCACTCCGGCATAAACACCAACTACAGCTTAACGCTTGGCGATCTGGATTTTGGACCGGACTTACGCATCGCCAGCGTGACACTGGTCGGTCAGGAAGGCACCGGCTTTATCACCGGCGGTGGTCCCGAGTCGTGGGATGTTTCGTTCACGCGCGATTCGATTTCGATCGAACACATCACCGGCTGGGGGATGTTGCCCGATCGTCAGGCCATTGCAGGCTACGCGATCGAACGGGAAGTCGACACAACGCCCGTTTGCGCCTGTCCCGGCGACCTAAATAACGACGGCATGGTGAACGGAGGCGACATTCAATCGTTTATCGCCTGCTACACTACACCCGGCGACACCTGCGACTGCGCCGATATAGACGGCACGCTCGGGATCGAATCCAGCGACCTTGCCGCGTTTGTTGATGAGTTATTGGCTGGAGTGTCCTGTCCGTAACCATCTGTCGAATGAATTCAACAACAACCAAACGGCCCGCCCCCAGCCAATCAACCCGAAATGACATATCTCGATAGTGGTACAAGAACACTAAGCCGGTAACGCGAAACACGGGAAGCCGGCCCCTTAGTCCCTCTCCCTTGCAGGGAGGGGTTAAGGGAGGATTGCTTCCCTCGAAAACACCAATACTTGAAGACGTACAATAAAACATCTTTGAGAGTAGTCGTGGATCTCAATCAATGCGGATCGTGCTTTCGCGTTCGTGTTGAGCGAACGTCGCCAGACGCGTCCGGTCGATGACGCCGCTTTTCGCCATTGCTGCGCTTACTCGTCGCGGTGGGCTCGCTCACTCGCTTAATGCTAGGGGCTTCGGGCTTGGCTTTTGAGAGATGCGTTACCGGGTACGCCCCTTTGCGATCCCAAAGGTAATACATCGGCGGCTTCCCCAAGCACTGGCGAAATGTCTCGGCGAGTTGTGTGGAAGTTTTCTTGTCAACCTGATAGCGCGCCTCGCCGTATTGCGCTTCGACCCAATCGTTGATCGTGCGCTTCACCAGTTTTCGCACGTGCGCATGTTGGGCGATTCGATCGGCGAACGTCGCGTCGAACGGATCCACGCCGTTGCGTTTCATCCGCTCTAACAGTTGCAACCGACCTTTGGGCAGCGGGCACTGACCGATCTTGGCCATGCCAGCGCGCTCGAAGACCGGGTTGATCGATCCCATCGCGGCCAAACATTCCACAAATCGCACACCGACCTGCGGCAGTGTTTTCTCAACAAAGTAATGGCCCAGCCCGCAACCGCGCACATCCGGATGCATCACCAGCCTTCGCAAAATGCGAAGTTCCTTATTCAACCGGCGCACGTTTCGCACGAAGCGACCGTCGGTCGCGCGATTGCGCAATGACAGTTCGAGCGGCGCGTGGGCAAACACGAGAATGCCGAGCGGATCGCCTTTTTTGGACTCGCGCAACAGGAAGACCTTATCGACGAAGCCGAGCCCGTCTCGATGGCGATAATGCATGTCGCTAAATTGATGGTAATGCCGCACGCTACCGCGCTCGATCACGAGCTTGCGCTGCGCATGCGCCGCGCGGGCCTGCGGTCGCTTGATCGTCGCCGACGGCGGCTGCTCGCCCAAATCGATACGCTGATCGGGTTGTAAGTCGGGAACGATATCTTCGTGCGTCGAAGCCAACACCAACGTTAAACCGTAACGCGTCGTTAGCTTGCGCAGGTTAAACGCAATAGCCTTGGCCGCGCGGCGATGCAAGATGGCCGTGAATTCGTCGCAGATAATCACCGGCGGCTTTGCGCGACCGACGGCAGCACCGATGGCCTTGGCCAACAGCGCGCGAAATCGTTCACCATCGGACAAGTCCGCGAAGCGTCGTATCCAAAGGCGCGGCTCGCCCAAGCCGCAGGCCGTCAGAATCTCCATTGCCATGCGCGACGAACGCCGCGGCGCGATTGCATCGATCAGACTACGGTCCGACGCAATGCGCATGCGTTCGACCTGCACTGCATCCGGCACCCGCTCAACCAGCGCCGCCAATACCGACGACTTACCCGCGCCCGACGGCCCGTGCAACAACACGATGCGACCGGGGCCGACCGTGACGTCGAGATCGCGCACCACCTCGAATGGCGTTTCGCGCGGCGGCACGCCGAAATCCCAGCACACCTCGTGCTTGCGGCTGGACATGGGCGTGACACCGGTCTCGCGAATGACGGTGACGCGGACTGTTTCGGGCGCGGCGGATCGGTCGATACGCTGAGAAGATCGGTCGGTCATGGCAACCTCCTGAAACCGAATAAAAACCTAACAACCAGCAGAATACCGCTCGCCCGCACAGGCGTCAATATATTGCAATAATTTATTGCATTGTCGCTAAGCTCAAATTTTTCAGTGATTTAGGGCCTAGATCGATGCCGGCAGGCGGGGGGCGGCACTGAAATGGCTCGCCCGGCGCTCCGACCGCAACGATGTGTCGGGTCGATGACCCGCCCTACAACTCGCGGGCGACGAGGCAGACGGCCACGCCTTGGATAGAAAACTCGTGCGAACTGTCGACGACCATTGGCGGCGTAGCGGGGTTGTCACCGCGCAGGATCACGAGCATGTCGTTATCGCGATACTCGACGCTCACGCGTTTAAGCGTTGGTCGGCCGTCGACGAGGCACGCACAGATGCGCCCCTGCACAAACTCAGGTTCCACGTTGGGGCGATACTCGACCAGAATCAAATCTCCCCGCTTCAACGTCGGTTCCATGCTGTCGAATTCGCAACGCAAGCAGTAACGATCCGGATGCCACAAGTGCCGTAGCACCGGGAACATCTCGAGTTGTTCCTGCGTTTCGGCGGGCGGACCGTTGGGGATCGAGCCGAACAGAGGCAACATGCGCGTATCGAGCGTGCGCGGTGCGTCGTGATTGTCACCGTCGCCGATCAGCACACTGTCGGGCACGCCCAGCGCAACGGCTATGGCCTTTAGCGTGTTAGGGCTGGGCGAACGCTGCCCGCGCTCGATACTGGAGAGATGGCCCTGATTCACATTGGCCGCGCGCGACAAATCGATCTGCGTCATGCCGCGATCCCGCCGAAGCCGACGTATACGATCGCCGACGCCTGCACCGAGAAAGGCAGAATCACGACTGGGGTCGAGGTGGACCATAATGCCGGTAGTTTAACGGATAGCGATTGTTAGGTCAGGTAACAACCTGACGACGGACGAGAGTGGACGTCAGGCAGCGATGCCACAACTTTGATTGCAACACTCGCGGATTCGTGGTTCCCGGTTAAGTCGCCCATCATCGATGAAACTACATCGCTGGTGGCAGAGGCAGGTTTTCACCTGCCCTACGTCACAACGCTTATCCCTTCATTTAGCACGCCCCCCATATGAAACATTTTCATGATCCACGAAATGAAATCAAAGCTGTCATACAAGCCCCTTTCGCATTGAAACTGTTTTTCAGGAACACACACCGCGACAATCTGATACCCGTTATCGAAACTTTTTCATCAAGCAATTCAGAACCTACTCGCGCCTCGCATTGCAGGAGCCCGACAACATGATTCGCTTCCGCCCAATCGTTATCGTCGCATTATTCATCGCACACTCCCAACTTGGTTCGGTCGCCTTCGCCAAATACACCACCAAGGGCAAGGACATCGTTGATCGCAAGACCGGCGAGCGGGTCATATTGCGCGGCTTCGGCATTGGCGGTTGGTTATTGCCCGAGGGTTACATGTGGGGCATTCGTAAGTTGGATCGACCGCGACAGTTTGAGGCGGCCATCGAAGAGCTGATCGGCAAAGAAGACGCCGCCGAGTTTTGGCGGTTGTATTACGACAACTTTCTGATCGAAGACGACATCGCCGCGATGAAAGCGTGGGGCGAAAAACGGTTCGCATTCCGCTGCTCGCGTCAATGTTACAACCGCGCGCGGGTCAACCGGATGCACCTCCCTACGTCTACAACGAGGATCACTTCAAGATTCTCGACCGCCTCGTCATTTGGTGCGACAAGCACGACATGGGTGTAATCTGGGATATGCACGGCGCGCCCGGTGATCAAAACGCGGAGAACATTTCGGATAGCGACGGCGAAGCGCGACTGTGGACGGAGAAGGACAAGTATTGGCCACAATGCATTGACTTGTGGATGAAATTCGTTCGGCGTTACGCCGGGCGCGACATCATCGTGGGTTATGATTTGCTAAATGAACCCTTACTCCGGCGCTACGATGGCATCGACACGGCACCGTTACGCGAGCTTTACGTCAAATTGACGGACGAAATCCGCAAGGTCGATAAGGTGGGCATCGTCTTCGTCGAAGGTGACGACTGGGCACAGAATTTCGAGATGTTGGAGCCGCTCGATTGGGACCCGCATCTGGTGATCGCGTTTCATTGCTATCCACCCACGGCAAGCATCGATGAAAAAATGACAGGCTGGGAAAAGCTGCGACAGCAATACAACATTCCGCTGTGGCACGGCGAAACCGGAGAGGTGAAACCGCCCTACGATCACAATCGCAAGTCGACGGCATTCTTGGAAGCGAACAACATCGGTTGGAGTTGGTGGACGCACAAAAAATTCTCGAGAAAGTCGCAGCCGTGGTTCTGCGCACGCACGCCGGGGTTCGACAAGATTCTCGAATACTGGAAGGGCAACGGCGAGAAGCCGTCACGTGAAGATCCCAAGCGCTGGCTGTTCGAACAGGCCCGCAAGACACGCTCGGATCAATGCGAGTTTCTGCCGGAGATGGTGAATTCGTTGAAGGGGTTGGAGGCCGTGGATGATCGCAACGCACGCAAGCCAGCAACAACATTACGAGGAGATGATTAGCGCGACCAATTGCTCTAAAGCAATGGGTGACTTATTCCCTGAGAGTGGATGGCTTTCGAAATCGTATAAATGCACCAAACAGAAATGAAAAGAACGGCGTCGCTTGAAAAATCAGATACGAATTAATGGCGATCAGTCTTTCCTGATCATTCCAGTTTCGGGAGGGCTTCCAAGTCGTATCCGCAAAATCGAGGTAAGCGGCGAATCCGACGAATGCAGCTAGGACGAGAATACTCTGCACGGCAATAGAGATCACAGCCAACCGAAATGACTTTACGTAACGCAAGAGATACCAAACCTCAGAGAAACTCATAAGTTGCCGACACGACCGGAGGCGGCCGTACACGGGTAATCCAACCAGAAACGACGGTAGCGTAATGACGATTGTCGCGATACAAGCGGCGACGAATACAATAGTTGGCATCCGCCCCTTAACGATGCATTTATGGAACGTAACAAGCACGGGCTGCACCAATGCAATCGGAAATAAAAGTACAAGCCCAATGAACCCCGAAAATACGGCGTCAATTCCGCGAGCGCGGCGATTTAAATAACGCAGTTGACGCAATCGCAGCCTGACTGCAAGTCCACACTCACTGCAGATTCGGACATCGTTGAGGCAAACGTATCCGCAGTTCGGACAGATTGTATGGCTATTTGCATCCGGCATAGTAAGACGAGCATCGGACGACGAGATTCGACCTTAGCTGTCGCTGATGATACCGAGGTCGGGTTCCGCAAGCGAGTAACAGTTGGCGTAATCGTATCCTTTTGGTCTGCACGCGGCTGATTGCAAACATCTCATTCACACCGTAGCTTTTCCAGTATGGCTTCCCAACAGGCAACGGATTGCGAACCTACATCAGCGGCAAACGCACGCTCATACGCGTTGGACGCCACTCTTGCGTTGGCCGTCGGTGCAAATCTCTACCGCGACGCCGACGGTATATTGCTACTACCGTTCGTAGCCGTCGTCGCGATGCATGTGCCGCTGTTGGGTTTGGCAATATTTCAGTTGATTTCGTCGTGGAAGCCTCGCGATGAATCAAGTGTCACAATCCCCGGATTTTGCAACGCAAGTCTAATGCTGGCTGCAATGGGCGGCGCTATTGCAATCGCCGCCGTGCGAGGCGACATCACCGTCGGGTTGCATGCGTTCGTGCTGTTTGCCGTGGGATGCCGAATCCTATCGACCTTAACGCGTTTGATTGCGTTTTGCGAAGAACGGATCACCTCGCCAATTGCAATAATGCGGCGGCTCGCGCCAATTTGGTTTATCTCCGCCATCGTCATCGGCGGCATGCTTGCGCTCCCATGCGCCACCAATCCCGGCGTGCCCGATTACAAATACGACGCGTTCGGGCATATCAGCGCGTGTGTGCAAACCGCGATGAGCGTCGCATCTTTACACGGCGCAACGGCCCTCGACATACAGGGCGATCTGCAACCGTTCGGTCAATTGCTGTTGTTGACGCTATTGCAATTCAGCGGCGTAGTGTTCGCGATCATTGCGTTGGCGTTGATTCGACCGTTCCTCGCGCGGCCGCCGACTGTGCGACGTGTACTTTCCATCGCCATATTGCTTCAACTTGTCGGTGCCGCCGTGTTGTTCCCCGCGTGGAATGCGAGCGACACGCCGACGACGCTATCACGCGTTTGGTGGACCCTATTGCATAGCACGTCGGCCTTATGGAACGGCGGCGTAACGCTTTCGCCGTCGGGTTTGGCGACCTACCTCAACGCGCCGGCGGTGTTTCTGGTTATCACGGCCCTGGCCGTCGTTGGTTCGTTGGGAATTCCCGTCGTAATTGCATTGTTGCAACGTGCGCCGAATGAAAAGGAAATTTCCCGCACGCCGTTACGGGGTAACTTGCCGACCATCGAAGCGTTGCTCGCCTTTCAAATGCTCGCCGTCACGACGGTCGGACTCGTCTGGTTCGAGCAACCGACAGGCCCGTTTGCGGATAATCGACCTGCCCTGCCGTTTGAATTTGATCAGCAACAACCCGCGTTGCAAGAAATGGACGGCCCCGCGCGTTGGCAGGCTGCGGTGTATACATCGGCGACGGCACGCTCGGCGGGGATGAGCGGCGTGCCGGTCAGTCAAGGCACGCTAAGTTGGGCGTCGGTCAGATTGATGTTCGGCAACATGCTCATCGGCGGCGGGCTCGCGGGTACGGGCGGCGGGTTGCGTATTACGTTCCTGATCTTTTTGTTCGTGGGGTTGATTGGGCGCAGGTCGAAGGCAACTTATCCCACGTTGCCATCGGCATGGCGCGTTCTCATCACGGTCGCGCTTTGGTTGGCGTTTAATGCCTTATCTATCGTGGTGATGTTAGCACTCGTGGATGCCGCGGAATATGCCATCGTGTTCGATTCGATTGCCGCAGCGAACAGCAACGGCTATGCGACGGGATTAACACCCTACCTGCCGCCGGTTGCGAAGCTGGTGATGACGGCGATATTGTTAGTCGGTCGGTGGTTACCGTTGCTGCTTTGGTGTGGGTTGCTGCGCGGTTTTTTCGTGAAGGAACGGGCGGCTGGCTAAGATTACATGCGTGCTAGATTCCCCCCTTCGCTGGCGCGAAGGATGGGGGCCCCGGCTCTGATCAGAGCCGCGCCCGTAAGGAAGCGGTAACCGTCGCCCTTTTAATGGATGGTTACCGCGTAAGCGTGCGACGATTCCCTAACCACCTCCGCAGAACACCGGTTGCAAACCGGTGCCACAGCGCTTTCGCTTACGCGAAATGCAGAAAATCTGTATTGACTAATAAGAGACAATTTAACGAATTCATGACAACTTAACGCCGGTCGTCATAGCCCTTCGGATGCGCTTGATGCCATTTCCACGCACTTGCGACGATGTCTTCGAGCTTCGCATAGCGCGGTTGCCAACCGAGTTCGTCGCGAATCTTAGATGCGTTGGCATATAACTCGGGCACATCGCCGGCACGCCGGCCTTCTTCGATCGCAGGTATGGCATGGCCGGTAACCTTGCGCGCCACATCGATCAACTCACGCACGCTCGTCGGCGTGCCCGTCCCCGCGTTATATATGCGCTTCTCGCCAGGCGCTAACACTTCCAATGCTTTCACATGAGCGTCCGCCAAATCCTCAACGTGAATGTAATCGCGCAGGCAGCTACCGTCGGGCGTGTTGTAATCGGTGCCGAAGATCTTTACCTGTTCGCGTTGGCCCAAGGCTACTTGCAAAACGATCGGAATTAGATGCGACTCGGGCGAATGATCTTCACCGATCTTACCGTCGGAGGCGGCGCCTGCGGCGTTGAAATAGCGCAGCGCCGTGTAACCCAAACCCCAAGCCGTGTTGCAATCTTCTAAGGCCCATTCAATCGCATACTTCGCTCGCGCGTATGGACTGACGGGATTGCACGGCAAGTCTTCGGTCAACGGCATCGTATCGGGCGTGCCATATACGGCGCATGTCGAGCTGAAGACCATCTTTTTCACGCCATACGCCTGCATCGTTTGCAGCAAATTCAGCGTATTGGAAATATTATTTTGATAGAACTTTAGCGGGTCGATCACCGATTCGCCGACTTCGATAAACGCGGCGAAGTGCACGACGGCGTCAAACTTTTCGGCCTCGAATAACTCGGCCAATAGCGTGCGATCCTCCAAATCCCCCGCCACGAAGCCGACGTTTTCATCGATCGCGCGACGATGGCCGTTGACGAGGTTATCCAACACTAGCACTTCGTGACCGCTGTTGACCAACGCACGAACCGTGTGGCTTCCGATGTAACCGCAACCGCCAGTGACGAGAACCTTCATAACGTTATTATCCTTTGCAAGCGGCCGCACTTAGCCGATCTTGATCACCAACTTACCGAAGTGGCCGCCGCGCGAAAGCTGTTCGAACGCGGCCGGCGCATTTTCAAATGCCGTGACGCGATCGATCACCGGTCGCAATTGTGCATCGGCGATGGCACGATTCATCTCGACGAACGTCGCGCGGGAGCCAACGAATATGCCTTGTACGTCGATGCGGCGCATGAGGATCGGCACCAAATCGATGTCGCCACGATTACCGGACAGAATGCCGATCATCGCGATCACGCCGCTATGCCGTACGGCTTTGAGCGAACGACCGAACGTTTCCTGACCACCGACTTCGACGACGCGATCGACACCGACGCCGTCGGTCCAATCGCGCATGGCCTTATCCCAAGCTGGGTCGGATGTGTAGTTGTGCGTGAAGTCGGCACCGAGCTGTTTGCATCGGTCTAAGCGCTCGTCGTTACTCGAAATCACCGCCACGCGACAACCGGTAAGCTTGGCAAACTGCAACGCGAAGATCGACACGCCGCCGGTGCCTTGAATCAAAACGGTATCGCCGGGCCGCACGGGGCGGCGCTCGAAAAGTGCGGACCATGCGGTAACGGCCGCGCAGGGTAACGTCGCCGCTTCTTCGTCGGTCAGATGCGCGGGCACTGGCACCACGCCTGTTTCGTTGAGTACGACGCGCTCGGCAAGCATGCCATCGATAGGCCCGCCAACCGTGTGTTGCAAAATCGACTGATCGGGCTCACCCGCGAGCCAACTCTGCGCGAAGATGCCGGCGACGCGATCACCAACGGCGACGGACGAGACGTGGCTACCGATCGATTCGACCACACCGACGCCATCGGACAGCGGAATCAACGGTAAGGGTTGCTTGGGGTTGTAGTGACCGTTGACCATGAGCCAGTCGCGAAAATTGAGCGACGCGGCATGTAGGTTAAGGACAACCTGATGCGGCCCCGGCGTGGGGTCGTCGCGCTCGACGAGCTTGAGGTTCTTTAACCCGAATTGGTCTTGGATTTGGTATGCACGCATGGTCGTGATTCGATCCCGTTGAGCGGAAATTTGGTTGCATTGATTGCAATGCGAAGTTTAACCGCAACCAGCGATTATTGAACGGCGGAAAAGGGCCTCATCTAACGGTGAATGGCTGGACAGTAGTGAGAGTCAGGATTTCAGATTTCAGATTTGAGATTTGAGATTTGAGAATTAAGAATTGGGAATTGGGAATTGGGGATTGAGATTTCAGGTTCAAAACTCAATATTCAAAATTCAATGCTCGATGCACAATACTCGCGACTCAAGTCTCGATATTTGAAATCTGAGATTTGAGATTCTCTGCGATCTACAACTGGCAGAAAGGCAAACATCTACTCTAAATTTCAGACTGATAAGGAAATGAGCAGCAATTGCGATGAAACGAATCGTTAAAATTGCCCAATTAGACTATTGAAGAAAATCGATACAAGAAAGGGCAACCCGCGAACGATACATCAACTCCGTCGCGGTCGTCGCTCCACCGAGGCCGTCGCGGCCTTTGCTCCACCGCGACCTTGGCCCGGCGGTCACGGCCATAAAGCCCAAGCAGTCATCATAAAAAAATGCGCGAGGTGGGAGTCGAACCCACACGCCTCTCGGCACAGGAACCTAAATCCAGCGCGTCTGCCAATTCCGCCACTCGCGCAAACTGCATCGCCGTGCGAATGTGCACGACGTTGCGGGGCCGTATCATAACCCGATCTGGTTGACGCGCGTAGCCCACTTCCTTAGAACCCCTACCGGAAATTCATCGCAACGACACAAACCCGAAAGGACGTCCCCATGGCGCTCGATGCCCAGGCACAATCGTTTCTGCAGAGCAAGAATGTCGACACCAGCAACGCCAACGAAACCGGTACCGGCCTCGTGATCATCGAGACCGCCGCCGGCGACGGTGATTCGCCCAAGCCCTCGTCGCAGGTGACGGTGCATTACACCGGCTGGCTGACCGACGGCACCAAGTTCGATTCGTCGGTCGATCGCGGTCAACCGGCCACGTTCGGGCTCAATCAGGTGATCGCCGGTTGGACCGAAGGCGTCGGCATGATGAAGCCCGGCGGCAAAGCGATGTTGGTGATTCCGTCGGACCTGGGTTACGGCAGCCGCGGCGCCCCGCCGACGATTCCCGGCGGCGCGACGTTGGTGTTTGAAGTCGAACTGCTGCAAGTGCATTGACGCGACGAGCGGTCGGTAGCGAACTTCGTTATTGAATAAGAAAAGCCGTCGCACCGCGCGACGGCTTATTTTGATTTTCACGCAATGCGGCAAACGCGACCAAGCAAACTTCACGGGTGCAAATGTCACTTCGAGCGGGTGCCCCACGATCGGGTGCCCCACGCCCCTCTGGCTCTGGGGGACTTCCCCCTCTTCATCGCATGTCACAACTATTTCGGCACATGCACAACCAACACCACCGACTGCCCCGGCTCAAACCCGTGGGGTGCACCGCCGAGAATCACGTATTCGCCTCGCGGTGCCAACACGGTTGTCGCAATTGAAAAGTCGCGGCTACGTCCTCGTCGCATCTGAGCGCGGGCCATTCGTTGTGCTCTTGGTGCTTCAGCGGCATCAGCCACTTCCTCATTTTCCTCCTCGGGCTTCTCTAACGCCAACTCGGCGCGAATTTGCATCACGACGGCACCGTTCTCAGCAGCCGATGTCAGACGACAATTCACTTCGACCATCGATTGTTCGGCGACCTGCCCGGCGACCTGGAATTCTTCGTTTTCAACCGACGCCGTCATGGTGCGGCCGATCAAGCGCGGCGAGCCGAACCGTAGCAGTTCTTCGGCAACATCCTGCAGATCCGGCGGTATAGGTCCGATCAACTCTGGCTTCGCTCCCGTTTCGTTGAGTTGAAAGAACGCGAAGTGCACCGTCGCAGAAGGCAGGGGCTTGTCGAGTTCGCCGACCATACGCTCGGCAGATTCGATCGCGGCCTGATTGCCACGCAGCAACATTCGATGGCCCGGAATATCGGCCGAGACCATCAGGTCATTTGGATTGCGGTAGAGCTCTTGAATACGGCTTGCCACATCCTTCGGGTTTCGATTCCGAATCGGCACAATCGTGACCAAATCGGATGCATTGGTCGGCTTATCCAACTCTCCGATGAGGTTTTGCATCATCGCGTGTCGGTCATCATTCGCTTGTACGATAAGCGAGTTCGTCCGCTCCTCGGCGATCACCGTTAGATAAGTCGCATTTCGCAACGTCTCTGCGATATCGCCAGCACGCATATACTTGAGCGCGTACACGCGAACGGTCGTGCTGTCAGAACTCGATTCACCCGCCGGTTGCCTGCCAGCCCGTTGACCGCGAGTTTGTTGGGCAATTGCCGAAGGTGTAATAAGCAATAGCGTTAACAATACCGTTTTAACCATGTTTCGATCCTTTCGTTCGTTCGACAGTGAACGATTTACCTTTCGCGTTAAGAAAACTCAACCTGATCGATCGAATCAGTTGCTATCGATAGACTCGGCGCGGCTGTTGTTGGTCGCGACCGTGTCGTACATCCAGAAAATGTGGAATCGTTCGTCGGCGCTTGGTACCCGTACAGCGAGGCGCGTTCGATCCAGCAGTTCGACGTAGGGCTCGACGGGCGGCACTGATTGAGGCTGATGGCTATCTACTCTTACATCCACGACTGCCGGCGCGACAGTCGGATTCGTTGCCGACGGCACAAAAAAGGTGGCTGTCATCATCAAGCCGATCGCAGCCGCCATCGCGCCGACTTGTAGCCTCGCAAACACGGGCGCGTTGGTCAGCGTGTCGGCAACTTCGCGACCACCATCCGCGATCCATTCGCACGCATCACCTAGCAACGCCAAATCGCCGATCAACCGCCGCTCACTCGCAACCTGTGCCGCACACGCCGCACACGATTTCAAATGCGCGTCAAACCGCTTCGCATCATCCGACGACATCTCACCATCGAGGTAGTCGTCGAGGCGTTCCGAAATGTCCGTACAATCCCAAGTCATTCGTCGTCTTTCATCAGCGTTCCGAGCGTTCGCCGTGCCTGATGCACGTGGGCCCGTACCGCCGATTCACTGAGTTCCATCACCTGCGCCACGTCGGCATAGCTTTGCTGTTCCATCCAACGCATCGTGAGCGCCAGCCGTTGTTGCGGCGGTAACTGTGCTACGCAATCGCGCAAACGCTCCAGTCGTTCGGTCGTTTCCGCTTGTTTGACGGGCGTCGTACCGCCATGTTCGCCAACCCAATCGCCCAACGGCTCCGGTCGTTGACGACGGCGCTGATTCATGCACAGGTTGGCAACGGTTCTCAAACACCATGCACTCGCCCCATCATCATGCAGGTCAATCTTCTTCGTCAGCGCGATGCGTAGCGTTTCCTGCGCGAGCTCTTCGGCATCGGCCTTGTTCCAAACCAATTTCACAGCCAAGCCGATTATGCGTCGGCGCAATTCATCAATCTGCACGGCTGCGGGCGGCGGCCTGACGGTCGGTCGCACCGTCAACTTCGGGTTGTTTTCGGTGTCGACGCGTCGGGTCATGCAAACGTATCCGCCGGGCCTCGTGGGCCGTGCATGCAGTAGATGTGTGAAGTGCGACAGATGTTTAAGCCGAACGCATTCTTTTTTGCGAATGGGTAGCGTTGGGTTGCGAATTGCGCGAGATCTGATGACGAAACATGTGAATCGCAACGCCCGATCGACGGTGCCGCGATTGAAATAACAGATGCGCAAAACCCCGCTAAACCCTTAAACCAACGGATTTTGGGCGAGCCGACTTCCCTAGCCGATCCGCCCGAATCTACCTACAATGCCGCCGGACAAGACGAACACCACGCGGCGGCCAACGGCCCCGCAGGATCACACATATTGCACCAAGCGCGAGGAGTGACGGATGGTTGTTGGAGAGTTGAAGCAGGAGTTTGATGTGGTCGTCATCGGCGGCGGCCCGGGTGGTTACGTCGCAGCGATCGCGGCGGCCGATGCGGGCTTGGCCACGGCAATCGTCGAAATGGCCGAGGTGCCCGGCGGCGTTTGTTTGCGCGAAGGTTGTATCCCCAGCAAGGCGCTGCTACATGTCGCCAAGATCATCGACGAAGCCGCACACGCTTCGAGCTTCGGCGTCAGTTTCGGCGAACCCAAGACCGACATTAAGAAACTGCGCGACTGGAAAAACGGCGTCATTCGCAAGCTATCCGGCGGCGTGAAGATGCTGCTTAAGGGTCGCAAAGTCGAATACTTCTCCGGCAAGGCCTTTTTCGAAAGTTCGAAAGAAATTCGCATCGAAGGCGAAGATGCCGGTCGTTTGAAATTCAAGCATTGCATTCTCGCAAGTGGTTCCAGCGCGAAGAATTTGCCTGAAAAAGTGCTGCCGCGCGAACTGTGTTGGGACGCTGCCGACGCGCTCAAGCTTGAAACCGTGCCCGAACGCCTGATGGTCATCGGCGGCGGTTACATCGGTCTCGAGCTCGGTCAGGTTTATGCCACTCTCGGCAGCAAGGTAACCGTCGTAGAAGCGTTGCCCGGTATTTTGAACGGCCTCGATCCCGACTTGGCCAAGCCGTTGGTCGCGAAGCTCAAGAAGCAAGTCGGTGCGATTCACACCAGCGCGATGTTCAAGAGCGCGACCAAGAAAGGCAACGCCATCGAGACGGTCTTTGAGGTCAACGGCAAAGAGCACAAGGAAACCGTCGACCGCATTCTGGTCAGCATCGGTCGCAGCCCGAACACCAAGGACATCGGCCTCGAACATACCAAAATCGAACTCGACGAAATGGGCTTCGTAAAAGTCGACAAGCAATTGCGCACCACCGACAAGCGCATCTTCGCCATCGGTGACGTGGCCGGTAACCCCATGCTCGCACACAAAGCCATGCGCGAAGCCAAGGTCGCCGTCGATGTGATCGCTGGCAAGCCTGCCGAGTTTGATAACGCGTGCATCCCGGCCGTGGTTTACACCGACCCGGAAGTTGCGTGGTGTGGCGTGACGGAGCAGGAAGCAAAAGACCAAGGCCTGAACTACACCGTCACCAAATTCCCGTGGGCAGCGTCCGGCCGCGCCATGGCGATGGGCCGCACCGACGGCCTTACGAAGATGGTGTTCGACAAGGACACGCAGCGCGTGTTGGGCGTCGGCATCGTGGGTGCCCATGCAGGCGATTTGATTGCCGAAGGTGTATTGGCAATGGAGATGGCCGCCGTCGCCGAAGATGTGGCCGTCGCGATTCACCCCCACCCGGCCACGAGCGAAACCATCGCCGAGGCGGCCGAGGCCATGTTCGGCCACGCGATTCACGCGGCGCACTAAGCGCGCACCACCAATTCAAGAATACAAAGAAAGCCTTCGATCCTCACGTGATCGAAGGCTTTCTTCTTGTGCACATGTTTCGTAATTGCGTAAGTCGAGGAGCAGGATCTATATCCGTCAAATCATCCGCAGGTCCACACCGCTCAATACCAACGTCGCAGCGATGACAGATTCAAGCGACCGTTCGGTCCGAGGTCGAACACGCCGTCGCGATAGACCACATGCCACGGGCTGCCGGTTTCATTCGTACACAAGTGCAGCGTCGTCGCAGGCGCGCTACCTTGCGCCAACATGACGGCGATCTGTCCGTTTGCATCCACGGCCAAGTCCACGATCATCGCGGCGTGTTCGTCGCCGCTATCCGTGCGAATCAAGATGTCGCCGACCGAGATCGTGCCGTCGGTCACAGGTCGCGTGTCGTCGAGCAGGCTTTGCGAGCCGGTATGCTGAAACAGCGATTCCAGATATGCGCAGTAACTCGACCGCGACGTATCTTCTTTGCCCATTTGAACGAACCGCAACGTGCCGGTTTCGAAAGACGCCCGCATCCCGCGCGACCAATCGAGCCAATCCATCCGTTGGCCCGTATTGAAGTGGAACGACGCCGCCCCGCCGGATTGTGCGGCCCATAGATACTCGGCACGCAGCCGTACCATCATCGCGGCAGGCCCAAGTTGATTCGTGTTCGGATGTAACGCGAGACAACCCGCACTTCGTTCTTGCGCGGCATCGTACACCGGCCGCTTTCGATAGTCGCGCACCATGACGTCTGACGATTGCATCGGAAGGTGTCGCAGCCAATCACCAAAGCTGCCGGTCGGTAACGATAAACGTCGCCAACCCGCACCGGGCGCGATTCGATCGCTTAATGGCCTTAACTCGGCGTGCCCCGCACTGTTAACCCAGGCATACTCGCGCTGATTCGAAGGCGGCGCAAACTGCACGGGTATCGGTGGTTGAGGCGACGCAAAAGATTGCCCCACAGCCGACGGCGACAGCACGCTACGCGCATTGGCAAAGGCAATCAGCGCAATCGCTACAGGCAACGCAGCCCGCCATGGCAACGCCGGCAGATAGCCGGACAGGTGTTGCCAACGCGTCTGAGCGCGTTGCGCCAACGGCACGATGCCGTCGCGATAGCAGGAATTTGCCCAGTTACGAAAATCGTCCCACGGGAAAACGAAACGAACGATCATGTATGTTGAACCATTTACTACTGGCGATAGTTTTATTCTTGCGTGCGGCGACATGTGCCGCACCGACCCGATCGCGACGGCGATTCACCGCGACTTACCGATTCATGGACGCCGAACGCTGAGTCGGCTTCGTATTGTTTGATGCGGTCGCACCGGCAACCGTCGATCCTGACTGCATACCCGCAAGCTGTTTACGTGCCGGTTCGAAGTCGGGCTTGATGGCCAACGCCTGCTGAAACGCGCTGCGTGCTTTACCGGTTTGGCCTTCGCCTAGGCAGATCACACCTACGTTGTAATAGGCCGTGTGCCGCGGCAGCACCTTCCAAAACTCCGTCGTCGCGTCGGCCAAACGTTGTTGCTTAACAAGGACGACGCCGAGATTCACGCGTGCGCGTTCGAAGTCCGGGTCGATCCGCAACGCCGCGCGAAACTGCTGCTCGGCTTCGTTGAAATTGCCCTGCGCCATCAGGTTGTAACCCAGATTATTCCGCACGGCGGCCGAACCGGGGTCCATATCCAATGCGCGCCGGAATGCCTCGGCGGCCGCGTCGTATTGTTTGAGTTGGCAACAGACCTTGCCCAGTCGATTGATCGCGTCGAGCGAGTCGGGCTTGAGTTCCAATGCTTTCTCGTATTGCTTCTGTGCGCCGATCAAATCGCCTTGCTTTTCGAGCATGACGCCCGAAGCGATATGGGTTTCGGCATTGATCTTCGGCGGCGGCGCTTCGGGAAGCGACTCGGGGTCGGGCTTGCCGTCGCGCGAACCGTTCTTACCCGTTAGCAGCGACCAATCGCCCCAGTCCGTTTGCGTGCAGGCAAATGCCGGTACCATCAACAGCGGCAACGCCCATATCATCAAACGGCTCGGTTGTCTTTGGCTTCTTCGCAAGGCCCCGCTCCTAATTGGCGTCGTCATTGCTTAGCTTGTAAGCGCTTTCACGTTTTTCAGGCTGTTTCGCAACGCCTTGGCCCGCAATCGATTCGGTCGCATCCATCCCGCGCCCTTGGGGCTTGCCCAGCACGAGTTCAATGTGCTGGCTACCGATGCGTGCTTGGTTGAGAAAATCGCGTGCACTTTGCAACCGCGCGTTGACCAATGTCATGTCCGTCAACCGCGTGTCGTAATGCAGTTCGCCGCCCGTCGTCGCGAGCAGTTCGGCGTAACGCTCGAGGCGTGCTTCACCCGCACCCGAGAGGAAGTGCGACGCGCCGCGGAAGTGAATATCCGTAATCGCCATGTCGTCGATCATGCCCTGATCTCGCTGATGCGACATGAACTTCACCACCTGGTTCGCGTCTTCGTTCTTGCCGGGCGGGTCATTCACCGTGACAGTGGGTTCGGGCTTATTGCAGCCGGCGATCAAGCCGACGGCGACCAAGATTCTCGCATAATGAAACGTACGCCAACACATATCGTCGTTGCACCTCATGCGGCCCGATCGACTCGAGCAAAACAATCGTTTGAATAAGCTTCAGAAGGTCAAAACCCTCGCGGGCAGATTTTGTATCGGCAAGGTGAGCGCGTTCGGGCGAAGGGAAAACGGACGTTCGGGCAAATAGACGTGCGTCTTAAATACAAAATTTGCGCATGCGCAGCGCAACCGCTGCGCGTCCGGTATTGTCGTTATTCGGGCATAAAAAAAAGCCGGGCGAGTTGCCCGGCTGGAATGGTGTCGGAGAGTTATAGGGCCAAGGCCCGCTTACGTGGTGTGCCGGCCGCGATGCTGCCGACCGTGGCCGTCGTCGTCGGTCTTCTTCGGCATCGGCGGCTTTCGCGCTTCCTCGTTGATCAACAGCGCCTGCGTGATCTGGTCGCCGACCTGGCTCATGCCGTCGGGTGTGTACGGCACCATCATGATCGTGCTCTTGCTGTGCGCTCCGACCGACGTCACCGTATCGTAGTGCTGCGTTAGCAGAACCATCTTGGTGGCTTCTTCGGGCGAAATACCGGCCTCGGCACAGGCTTCGACCGATTCCTTCAGACCGTTGGCGATTGCCAAACGCTGACGGGCGATACCGACACCCTGCAATTCCTTAGCGCGGGCTTCGGCCTCGGCTTCGGCAATCGTGCGAATCTTCCGCGCTTCCGCTTCGTTCTTGGCCGCTTCGCGCATACGGGCCGTCGCGTTCACATGGTTCATCGCCTCTTTAACCTTGGAGTCGGGTTGGATGTCGTTCACAAGCGATTGCAGAATCGTGTAACCGAATTCCTGCATCGTGTGTTCGAGGCGTTCCTTCACGGCCGATGCAATCTTTTCTTTTTCCGAGAAGACGTTATCGACTTCCATCTCGGGCACGAGTGCACGAACCGTATCGAACACGTACGAGCGCATCTGCTCGCGCGGATTCATCAGGCGGTAATGCGCCGCGTAAACCGTGTCGCGATCTTCGCGAACGAAGAACTGCACCGCGATCACCAAGTTAACAAACACGTCGTCGGCCGTTTTGGTCTCGACGTCGACCTCCAACTCGCGCACGCGGTGCGTCACGCGCCCGGCCACCGAGTCGATGAGCGGAACCTTAAAATTCAGTCCCGGCCCGCAAATCTTGTTGAACTTGCCGAACCGCTCGACGATTGCATTCGTCTGCTGTTCGACGGTAAACAACCCACTAAATACAACGTACAACCCGAGAACAAGCAGTACGCCACCACCGATTATCCATTCCATGGTTCTCACCCTTTCTCCTCGCAATTGCGAGGTTCTGAACCCTTATCCCACTTACGCGTATTCGGCCCGCACCAACCGTACGTCGACGGCTTCCGGCGGATCGGGAATCTCGTACGAAGGCACCTCTATTTCGACCCGTTGCCCCCGCTGCAACAGCGGCATGCGTCGTTCGATTTCGAATATCCGGCGGCCCGCCCCGTCGAACCCTTCAATCTTGATTGCCAGATCCTGCAACCCATAGCCCACGTTCAATAACGTAATGCCGAGGTTCTCGGTCGCCAACAATCGCTTTCCGCCCCAAGCCGAGTGCATGCCGAAGAACAAGTCTGAGGCGGCGGCAACTTCGCGAAATCCGTCCGGCACTGGCAACGGGTTAGGGTGCGGCACGCGTCCGACCGTCGCCTTGGAATTGCCCAGCGGAAACCCGCAACCGGCGCAGAACTCGGCCAGTGCGACGTTTCCCTTGCTGCATTTGGGGCATGTGCCGGCGTTCGGCATACGGCGCTTGTCTCCCTTCGCTGCCATATAAAGTGTATTACATGGGGGGCCGTTCGCCAGTATAAACCACGGCCCACCTTAGAACGCGCCTCTGGATAGAAGGGGCGTTAGCGGCTGTCGGGGCTTATAGGCGGGCGAAATTGGCCAGTAACTGGATCCCGGCCTGATCGGATTTTTCGGGCAGAAATTCGACGCCGAAGAGCGCGTCGCGGCGCACCATGCTGGCGAAATCGACGCCGTGATTGGTGCGGGCGGCGATGTGTCGCACGTCGAGCGGCTCGGCATGGGCCGCGTGATCGAAATAAAAGTAGCTGCCTTCTTCGATCCCTTGCAGCAGCGGGTTATCCAACGCGGCGTGAACTTGATTCCACCCCTGATGCGGAGCGCTGAAGTGGCGGGCCGCCGGGTGTTGGCCGAAGTTGAAGTGCGTCACTTTTCCGTGAACGACGCCCAGGCCGACGTGCTGATGTTCTTCGTACGACACGTCAAACAAAAGGTGCAACCCGGCACCGATCGCCAACGTCGCTAGCCCATCCTCCAGCCGACGAATCAATGGGCCGACCAATCCACGATCGCGCACCGCCGCAACGAGGCGCGTAAACGAACCGGCGTCGGGAATGATGAGCTTGCGGGTGTTGTCGAGATCTGCAGGGGCGTCGACGAGTTGGAACTGGATGTCCGCTTTTGCCAGGGCCGCTTGCAGTGCCGTTGTCTGCGCGCCTGCCATGTTTAAAACGCCGATCACGATGGCCCCCTTTTATCGAAAACAAAAAAAACGACCGGACGGGCGGAAACGAATCAGCGCCCGTCGGTCGTTTTGAGTTAACCACCTTGAAGTGATCTGTCAATTCTCTGGTTGCACGACCGGCATACCGATCGTGCGATGGCTGGCTATGCTATAACTTAGCGTGCGGCCGACAACACGCCGCCCTTGCGGACTGCGTAGAACTCGACGCGGCGATTCTGCTTCTTGGTCGAGCGCGAGTTGGCAGCCGTCGGGCGATACTCCCCACAGTTGGCTTGGATGAGGTTATCGCCGGGTACGCCGCGGGTTTGCAGTTCGCGAATGACGTTCAGAGCACGGGCCGAACCCAGCTCCCAGTTATCCTTCCACGAGCTCTTGCGAATCGGGTCGTTGTCGGTGTGGCCGAACACAAAGATATCGCGATCGCCGAAGCGGCTGCGAATATCCGACGCGACCTGTGCCAAGCGGGCCTTACCGTTGCGCGAAAGATTGGCCTTACCCGAATTGAACAAGATTTCGCCCGGGATCGAGATCATGTCGAACGACGGCGTGCTGATCCAACCATCGGCGCCCTTAACCGCAACGTCGTTGCTGCGCATCTGGGTGACGGGTTGAGTGCTGCGGCTGGCATTCGCATTGGCACGGGCCGAGGCCAAGTCGGAACGTGAGCGGGCCAATTCACGGTTCAATTCGTCGACCGTGGCGCGCGCTTCGTTTTCGCGCGCGAGGGCTTCTTGCAATTGACGGTCGCGATCACTCAATTCGCGCTTGAGCTGATCGTTCTCAGCCGTTAGGTCTTCAATTTTGAGGTCTTTCTCGTCCGGGCCGCAGCCGACGAGCAAAAAAGGCGTGATGAGAAATGCGAGCATCGAGACACGAAGCGTGCCCTTTACCGTCCTGGTCATGGCGAGTCCTCCAAGGTTGACGAATCTATCGATGTTTAAACGGCGCATTCGGGTCAAAAAATCCGCCGTAACGTGAACTGATACCAAATGCGCATCCGTAGGTCAATACGATTCGCGCAAATTGTGCGGAAACTGACAGATGTCACAGAATTCTACGTCCATTTCGTGCCGTTGGTTTGCGGTTGCGCGAAGAATGTTTGAACGCGCGACACAAATCACACATTTTCCATTGCCTGCAAATGCGATTACGGAAACCGGCCAATGATCATGTCCCACAACGTGGCAATGGCCGGTTGGAAGTACGCCAACAGGTCGGGCGCCAACCACAGGTAAAGTAATGCCCCCAAACTCAGCCACGGACCGAACGGAATCGCCCGCGACGTCTTGCCAAACAGGCTGAGCACCACGCCCAACAGCGCCAGCAATACGCCCAAAAACAGCGCGAAGAATGCTGCCCAGAAGCCAAACCCGGCACCGATGGCGGCGAGAATATAAATATCGCCCGAGCCGAACGCCTCTTTGCCGAAGAGCAACGTTCCGCCGATGCGAACGGACCATCCGACGGCCGCACCACCGACGATGGCGGCGATCGCCCAGCACAGACCACCCGCAGCTTGTAGCGCCGCGCCGCTTAGGTTGCCCACCAACGGCAGTGCGTCGAGCGGCAACCCCAATTGCCCGTTCGCTTTCATCATCGCGAACAACGCGCCGCCAGCGATGAATGCCGGCAGCAACCCAACAAACTCTCGCAACACCATTGAGCGTGCCGCGTCGCGCTCGGCTTCGATCTCTTCGATGATCTCGTCATCGACGGGCCGATGCGTCAGCGACGATAGCACGATCGCTGCCATCAGGATGACGCACACGGCCACGCCGCGCGCGATCGTCAGCAACGCATTCACTTCGGTCGTTTCAATCCACCCCATCCCGTCGCCAATCACCCAGGCCATCAGCGCGGCTAACGCAAATGCGAGGAACAAAACGGGCAACGGTTGAAAGCGCGGCTCGCGTTTGGTTTCGGCTTCGGGCGCTGGAAATTCAGCCTCTTCAGTTTCAACCGCGGGGTCGTCCCCTGTTGCCGGTCGCGCAACGAGCTTTCGCAGGCACTCAGTCAACACCCACGCGACGCCCATGACCGCACCGACCAAACATAGCGACGGCGGCAACGGCACGAGCCCGCCCACCGACGCACCCTTTGACCGATCACCCGTTACCGTCGAAAAGAAGCGAGGAATCACGTCGTCGCCGCGACTTACGAACCAAATCGTCAGCATGACGGCCCCGACGCCCATACTCAGCCACAACGGTCGCACGTCGAGCATATAGGCGTCGATATCCATCACCGACACGGCCATTAACACGGCAACCAACGTCCATGCGGCGACGAGCAATGGCCAATCCTGAATCAAGCTTGCCCACGTGCCGTGCACCTGCCCGACGAAAAGCGCATCCCAAACCGTCACAAACGACAAAGCCGTCAGCCCTTCGACCAACGGGTACATCGGCGAGATCGCCGCGCGGCAGGCGCGACAACGACCGCGCAACCACAACCAACCGAGAACGGGAATGTTGTCGTAAGCCCGGATGCGCGTGCCGCACGATGGGCACATCGACCAGCGCGGATTGCTGATCGAAAGATCGCGCGGCAAACGATAGATCACGACGTTGAGAAAGCTGCCGATGATCGCGCCGAATAACCCCGCACCGATTGTTCCAACAATTTGCAGGGACACGATGCGTCGGCTCCGATGCGAATGGTAGGCTTAGACAGAATCGGTTGCGCTAACGACGGGCGTCGCTGGCCACAAACCAAAGCTCAATCGCTTCTGCGATTTCTTCCGGCGTATCCGAGACGGTATCCACAATGTGATGCGCCACATCTTCGTATTGCGGTTCGCGCTCGGCCAAGACGGCTTCCAACTCGGCCAAACCGCCGACGGGTGTTAGGTCGGGTCGATTGGCCGACGTCTGCGGATCGCGCGACACGCGCGACCAAGCCACGGCCGCCGGCGTGCGCAGCCAAACAAAGCGCCCCGTGCGCCGCAGCGACGAGTGATTTTCGCGCATCGTAAGCGTGCCGCCACCGAGCGCGATGATGTGTTCTTTGAGACGCCGCACCTTTTGCACGGCTTCGCGCTCGCGTCGTCGAAAACCGTCTTCGCCTTCTTCGGCGAATAGCTGCTTGATCGATCGACCGGTCATTTCGGTAACCGTTTCGTCGAGGTCGACAAACTCCCTCCCCAACCGTCGCGCCAACATGCGACCGACAGTGGTTTTGCCGCTTCCTCTGCAACCGATCAGAAAGATATTCAAGATTGACGTCCGTGACGAAGACTGGTGACGGATTGACTTGCGGAATCTATATCAACGACGGCGTAGCACAACGTGCGCACCAACTGTCCGGGATTAACGGCAGTCGTGCTTCCGATGGTCTCGGAAAATTCGCCACTAACTTCAGGTGAATCGTGAATGTGGCCGTGCAGCGAAACCAGCGGCTGGTGCTTTTCGATTGCCTGCCGCACTGCTTTCGAGCCCCACGAGTTATTGCCGGCTGCCTGATCCAACTTAGACGCATGCGGCGGCGTGTGTGCGACGAAGACCCAAGGCGCGACCGGCGGCGAAAAACCGTCGACCTCTTCCTGCATCGTCGGATACCCTTCGAAAATCGTGCGACCGCCCTGCTGCTTCATGCGTTTGAAGTTGGCATCCCAGCGGGCACCACCCATGAGCGGCGGCTCATCACCGGGGACGTCCAACCGCTCGAAATCTTTCACGAACCACGGCGTCGGCGGAGTGTGCCAGTAGCCGACAAAATTCAGGCCGTCGATCGTATGAACGCGATCGAGATTCAGCATCGTGACCAAACCGTCGGTTTCAAGCTGTTGCATGGGCGGGACATTGCTGGCCCAATCGTGATTTCCAAAAATCACCAAGACCTGATCGCAATTCGCCGCTTGACGCATGCGTTGGACGTAATTCCTGAATTGGGCGGCGACGAACTTCGGCTGTCCCTTGCCGAGCGCTTTCGGGTCTGACGTCGGATCATCGGGCAACATATCGCCGCCGAGAATGATGACGTCGGGCGCTTCGGATTGAGCGACCGTAATGAGCCGTTCGAATTGGCTCTCACTTCCATGTAAGTCCGACGTGAATAGCAGCTTCATGCGTGAGCCGTTAATAACAAATGAACATTTGGTTCAGCAACGACGATTCTAGCCGCTACCTTGATTTCCGCATATTGCCACCAAGCCGCAGCAGGGTCAAATACTCCGAGTGCCCCGCGCCGCCTGTGCACACTTGACAAATCAGTCAATCGACGCCAGCACTTGTTCGGCGGCATGGTCGTAAACACCCGCTGCGGGCGCTCGCCCCCACCATTCGACAAACTGCAACTCCGCCTGCGCCACCAACATCGAAAGCCCGGGCACCGTCAAAGCCCCTGCCGCTTCGGCAAGTTTCAACAGCTTGGTTTCATGTGGCCGGTACACCGTATCGAAAACGACCGCATCCGGTTTCATCGGCACGTCCGCAGGCCAAGGGCAAGCATCGGCATCCGGCACTTGACCGACCGGCGTACCGTTCACGAGCAGGTCGAATGCCTGTTCTGTGCGTTGATCCCACGAACACGCGCGACCGCCAACGGCTTCGACAAGCGATTCGGCACGGCCCATGTCCCGATTCGCCACGACGACATCGATATTATTTTTGATCAGCACCGACACGATCGCACGCGCCGCACCGCCGGCACCGAGAACCAGCGCGCGTTTGATTTCGCTCACGTCGCGTTGCTTGTCGGCCATGGCCGCCGACAGCGCTTGCCACGCGCCCGGCGCGTCGGTATTGATGCCGCGCCAACCCGTCTCCGCGTCAAATCGCAGCGTGTTGACCGCACCGATGGTCGCCGCCAACGGATCGATATCGCCGCCCACTTCCTTCAAGTACCGCAGCGCATGTTCTTTATGCGGGGCCGTCACGCTGAATCCGCAAAGCCCCAACCATGGCCGGGCTTCGATATCCACCATCAACGCCTTAAAGGCTTCGTACGACGGGGCGACATTGAATTGACCGTAGGTCGCGTCGATGGATTCGGCGGCAAACACGCGATTATGCAGCTTGGGGCTCAGCGAATGCGCGACGGGGTGGCCTATGACGCCGAACAACTTCGATGCCGACGAGAGCGCATCCCATCGGTAAGTCTCGCGCGCGGCGGCAATCGTCAGTTGCCCCGGTGCCGAGGCGTGTTGTTCATCCAGTGCAAGGAAAGACGCGAATGCGCCAAATCGCGGCGCCCACAATCTCGACAGTTGACCCAACTCGCCCAAACACAACGCGATCATCGGCTTGGCGCAATTTCGCAACAGCTCAAACGCCTCGAAGCACGCCCGCACCGACATGGGCTGCCAGACGACCTTGATAATTGTGCACGCTTTTTCCTCGGCACAGGCCAGCACATCACTCATCAGCGACTTGGGCCGATCCTGAAAATCGTGCATGGAAAGAATCAGCCCTGACTGTGGGCCGATGGCTGTTTTTTCCGATGGCTTCGTCGTGCGGCTGCTCGATAAGCGTGCGAGCGCCGGTTCAATGACCGACCGAGCCTCTGGCGAGCGCCAGGTGGCGAGTTCGACATCGAGAAAATCCACGGCATCGGCAAGGTGCGTTAGGCGTTCGACGCGTTCGAGGTCGCTAAGCGTGCCCTCTCCACCCTCCGCTGCAGATCGGCAGGTCAAAATAAACCGTACGTGAACGGGAAAGTTCTCGATCGCCAACCGCACGTCTTCGTCGTCGATCTCCCACATGAGATCGAGCCGCAATTCGATCAGCGTCGCGCCAGCGTCGATCGCGTCGATGACCATGGCGCGCAACGTCTCGACCGACTCGGCAAAGACCGGGGTAGCGATATGAGTCGTATGTCTTCGAGCAACGTCGGTCATCGATTGATTCGCAATCCTTTGGTGCATGGGTTCGGCCGCGTGTTTTCAATCATTCTGATTTTTCGGCGCATTGGAATCGGATCATCAATTGCATCCGCCAACAGACAGCCCGCGCGATTGCCTCTAAGATCCTGATGCTTGCTTTGAAACGAAGGGGGCAGCATGGAGTTTCAAGCCTTTCCTGTCAATGAATTCGATCCCATGATCAAGGGGATGGTCATGGGCGGCATCGGCATCGTGCATGTGTTCCTCGCCCAGTTTGCCATCGGCGGCGGCTTTCTCATGCTGTTCTTCCAATGGCTGGCAACGACCGGTCGCAACCCGCACGCGCGCACGTTTCTCGATGGCTACTTTAAGATTTTGGTGCTGGTCAGTTTCGTACTCGGCGCGCTGACAGGCGTGGCGATCTGGTTCACGACGATTCAAATCAGTCCGCGGACCATCGGCGTGATGATCCAGGAGTATCATTGGATTTGGGCGACCGAGTGGACGTTCTTCTGTCTCGAAGTGGTCGCGGGCTACGCCTTCTATCGTTACGGCAAACGCCTCGACGACAAATCGCGTTTCACGTTGCTCGGTTTGTATTCGGCCGCCGCTTGGTTCAGCTTGTTTTGGATTAACGGCATCCTCTCGTGGCAGTTGACGCCCGGTGCGTGGACGACGGACCGCACGGTATGGTCTGGTTTTTTTAACCCGAGCTTTTGGCCGAGCTTAATCTTCCGCACGATCACGGCGCTCACCATCGCGTCGTTGGTCGCGTGTCTCGTGATAACGACGATGAAGGGCTTGGACCGGGCAGCGCGTACGTCGTTGCAGAACCATGCCGCGTGGTTGCTGGCCCCGATGACGTTGATGCCGGTGCTTGGAATATGGTTTCTTGCCGTGATACCGGCCGACAGCCGCAGTTGGGTTTTGGGTGGTAGCGCCGCGATGACGCTCTTTATGGGTTTGGCGCTTTCCGCGAGTTTGCTGATTGGTGTGTACGCGCTGGTCGGGTTGATTCGCACGCGCCTGTTCATCAATGGTGCGACGGCCGCGTTGTTGTTGGCATTGGCCTTCGGTGCGACGGCGGCAGGTGAATTCGTGCGCGAAGGCGTGCGCAAACCCTTCACGATTCGCGAGTATCTTTATTCCAACAGCATCCGGCCCGATGAAATCGCCACGCTGCGAAACGACGGTTGCCTTAGCGTCGATCCATACCCGTTGCGTAACGCTGAGGCGCTGCCGGACGATACGCTCCGAATGGGCGCGAAGGTGTATCGCATGCAATGTTCGATCTGCCATACCGTCTCGGGCGTCAATGGCTTGACGCACCTAACGGGCACGTGGTCGGTCGAACAAAAGCGCATGAACATCGCCAAGCTGCAACACACCAAGCCGTTTATGCCGCCATTTGCAGGGAACGCGAAAGAGCTGGAAGCGTTGGTGCAGTACATCAGTTGGGCGCATAACGAAGATAGCTATCAGCCCGACACGATGAACGACCCACACGTGCTTTCAGATATTCAACGTTGGTTGGACGATGCCGGCATTGACGCGGGCACTTCCCTCGTCACCGCAGCGAAGGGTGGTCATTGATGCTAGCCAACAGCGACCTGACGAACCTGCCAACGGCGACGTGGGTGTATCTCGCGTTTTATATCCTCACCTTGTTCGTGCATTTTGTGTTTATGGCTTACGTGCTAGGCGGCGGTGTGTACTTCCTGTTTGCAGGAGCAGCAACCTCCAAATCACGATTGCATCCAACCGATGCGCGAACGTCTACGTCTACTCCCTCTCCCTCACAGGGTGAGGGCCGGGGTGAGAGTTCCGACCACCAGCAATCTCAACCATCCACCAACCCCATCATAGCCCTCATCCGCGATTGGATGCCCTTCGCCATCAGTGCCGCCATTACCGCCGGTGTCGCGCCGTTGTTGTTTATCCAAATCCTCTATCGACACCGCTTCTACACTGCCAACTTGCTATTGCTGCACCGTTGGATGGCCATCGTGCCGGTTTTGATCGTCGCGTTTTATCTTGCTTACGTGATCAAGAGCGGTCGCTTCGAGCGGATGAGAACATTTTGGCGCGTTGCCATATCGGGCATCGTGGCGGGCTGCTTCCTGTTCGTGGCTTGGTCGTGGACGGAGAACCACTTGCTAAGTTTGGATCGCGCCCGATGGGAATCGTTCTACGTCGAGAGCCGCTGGATATATCGTTCGATGGCCATCTTGCCGCGCTTGCTCATGTGGGTTGCGCTCACGCTTGCGATCATGCCGCAACTAGTGCGTTGGCAACTGTGGGCGACGCGCGCGACCGAATCTAACGACGCATTATGCCAAGCAAACCGTCGCCTCAATGTGTTGTCGCTGATCGGCTTAATTAGCTCGGCCGCGTTGTTAGCGCTCTCTAATATTCCCTATGTGGACGCGGAGAATCTCCCTGTTGTGTTGCAAAGCTGGGTGCCAACGCAATACGTCGTCGGCGGCATCGCCCTATTGCTCGCATGCTTGGGCACCGCCATGTCGATGCGCGGTCCGTTCACGCCTCCCAAGTTGCGCCCCAATTTGCTTTCGATCTTGGCACTATCCGCGTACGTCTTCGCCATTCTTAAAATGCGCGAGCTGCATCGCATCGCCGCCGTCGATCTTGCAGCCCTCATCCCGCAACACGAATCGGCCGCCCAGTCGGGCGGTGCCATCGTCTTCATCGCATTCACGGTTATCAATATCGTGTTGGTCGGCGTGTGCATTTGCATCGCGCGGCGAGCGTTGGCGAATTAGGCGCTTGAAGATTTGTCGGGAACGGTTTTCACCATTGCCGTAACACGCTTTTGGCGGCGCCGTTGCAGGACGCGCGCCTCGCGAATTTGCGGTCGCTGTTCGCGGCAGGTCGGGTCCATTTCGCACGCCTTGCGACACTCGGGGCAACGGCCCGAAACGTTTTGCGTGAGTTCGTAGTTGCAAACGTTACAGCGACGCTCGGGCGGTTTGGGCTTCGGCAGCAATCGGGCAATCTCAAAATCGACCGACGCCAAAAGGCCGTAGAATGCGATGCCCGCGATAAGCGTCCAAAAAGCAAACACGTTTCGTTACTCCGCAAACCGTCGCATTCCACAAACCCGTGCCCTGCAGTTACGCGACCCGTCGGCATTCGGTTCAATATCGCCGTTTAAACCTTCACTCCAACGCTGCGGTGGATTATAGCGGTGCGTCTGCAACTGTTTCAGTAGCAGCAAGTTAACCATCGTTTGGGTTATACTCATGGCACCATTAATCCAAACGGCGCAAACCCTATTCTTTTGTCGGTCGCGCCAATCAAATAACCGCACTTGGCCAACCAACCTCGAGGCAGACTTATGATTCGCTCTTCACTATTCCTTGCCATCTTCGTTTCGATGTCACTCGGCGCTTTCGCCGTAAACGCAGACGACAAACCCGCATCCAAACCGTTTTTCGATCACCCCATCACCATTCCGGGCACTGTTCAGATGCACTGGTTCGACAAGGGTGGCGAAGGCATCGCCTATCACGAATCCGACGACCGCAACGCCAACGGTGAAGTACGAAAAGGTGAAGGTGTGGATATCGCACGCTCGGGCGGAGATTTTTATCTGGGTTGGGTGACTGGCGACGAATGGGTGAGATATTCGCTCAACGTAGCCGACCATGCGACGTATCGCATCGAAGCTCGGGTCGCCTCGGAACAGAGTGGTGGGAAGTTTCGTTTGGAGTTCTTCAATCAGAAAATCGAAGCGACGGGAAGAGCCAAGCACGCGGTCGAGATCGATGTACCCGATACAGGCGGCTGGAGTAACTGGCAATACGTTTATGCAAAGATCATTCTCCCTTCCGGGCCAACTTCAATGCGGGTCGTTCATCTTTCAGACGATAAGGCCTACAACATCGAGCGGATTCGGTTCAGGCATTTTGATCCACGCGATCTCGACAGAGATGGAAGAACCACCGACGAAGAGGCTTCATTTGACCTTAAGAAGTTCGAAGAAGACTTAAAAACGCAAACGGCCGTTCGAAATGAGATGATGCTAAACCCGCGTGCAGATCGACGTGCTTTTCACGCGTTGTTAAACGATTGGCGGCCAACCGATGGCTCCCACATACCTGACGACGCCCCATGGAAACTCGTCTGGGCCGACGAATTCGACCAAGACGGCAAACCAGATCCGACGAAATGGAAATACGAACTCGGATATCAAATTCGCAATCGTGAGGCGCAGCATTACACCGACAAAAAGAAAAACGCCTACGTCAAAGACGGCCATCTGATCATCGAAGCCATCAAGGAAAAATCGAAAGCCCCCAATGGCAAAACAGCGGACTACACCGCCGCCAGTTTGTATTCCGCCAAGCCCTTCCTCTACGGTCGCATCGACGTACGCGCCAAGCTGCCGACCGGTCGCGGCATGTGGCCGGCGATTTGGATGCTGGCCGACCGCATCGGCAAAGTGCGTTGGCCGCTTTGTGGTGAAATCGACATCATGGAAAACGTGGGATACGACCCACACGTGATTCACGGCAGCGTGCACACGCAGAAGTACAACCACACGATCAACACGCATCAGTCGTCGTCGTTGGAACTCGAAGCGCCGTGGGAAAACTTTCACGTGTACGGCATCGAGTGGTATCCCGATCGCATCGACTTCTACATTGACCGCGTGAAGTACATGACGTTCAACAACGAAGGCAGCGGCGAGGAAGCCTGGCCCTTCGATAACCCGCACAATTTAAAGCTCAACATCGCCATCGGCGGCATGTGGGGCGGCGTGAAGGGCATCGACGATTCAATCTTCCCGCAACAAATGGTGATCGACTACGTGCGCGTGTATGAAGCGGCGAAGCAATCGTCCGAAGAATAATGGAACGAAATGGGTGTTGGCGACCGCTTAATGCTTGACGTCATGATGAGGCGAACACATACGTGAAACTTTCGCCCCAATTTGGCGTATCATCATATAGCGGCCAAAACGCGAAGGGGCACCCATGAATTCAATTCGCCATGCATTGCTGCTTGCAATCCCGGCATTTCTCATATTTTCGACCATCACACCCCCTTCCACTTTTGCCGACGGAAAATTCTTCGCGCGTGTAAACGTCACCACCGAGCCGGGCATTGCCGCACAGCGCGCCTTCATCGCCTTTCGCGACGGCAAGCAAACACTCATCGTGCAATCCGACATCAACGGCGCGGGCGAATCGTTCGGCTGGTTGTTGCCGTTGCCTGCCAATCCCACAGCGATCGAAGCGGCACCGACATACTGCCTGCAGCCGTTGAGCGAGATGTTCCGGCCCAGGTTAATAACGGATCGCTCCGGTGTGCTCATTCCGTCGCTCTACCTATACGCCGCGATCGCAATCATCGCGTTGCAGCAGCTTTGGCTCAAATCGACCGGCAAGCCACACCGATTGATGCGAGGCCTAAATTTCTGCGCCCTACTCATCGGCGCGTTAATTGTCGCATCGTTTGCAATACCAACGTTAGGACCGGCTCGCGCGCTCAATGAGAGTGCCGCCGTCGAGTTGCAGTCAAAACGCGCCGGCGTATATGACGTCACCGTGATAACCGGCGACAACGTCAAATCGATTAACACGTGGCTACAAGAAAACGGCTTCCGTTCGCACGCTCGAGCCGATGCAGCGATCAAAGACTACATACGCGACGGCTGGTGCTTCCTCGCCGCCAAAGTGCGGAGCGATATCGATGGCCCTGTGACTCAACACCCTCTGCAGATCGAATTCCCCACCAAGCAAGCCATCTACCCCATGCGACTGACCGGAACCGACGGCGTTGGTGTACGCCTCGATTTGTTTGTCGTTGCCGACCAACAAGCCGAAGCTCGGTACATGTCGCCTTGGTTCTGCGACGCGATGAAGCGTAACGACAAATATCTACAGGTGGCTCGCGATACTGAATACGACATTCAAGCGCCACCAGCTTACATGCCCAGAAAACATAGACGATTTCAACCCGTCGCCCTACCGGCGGTTTCCGATGCAATGTGGGATGGGTGCGTGTTAACGCATTTGCACGGTCGCTTCACGCCCGACCAGATGCGCGACGATTTACTTATCAATCAAGTCAATTTGCAGGCGGGTATTGCAGCCGTCCATTCACAATCAGCCGCATGGCAAGTCGGCGGTTCGTATGGGGCACTGATGGCGACGCTCGTTTGTTTGCTATTGGCGATTGGGGCCGAACGGAAGAACATCAAGTGGCAAACCTTTTTGAAAAAACGCTTACCACTGTCGATTCTGTGCGGCGCTGCATTGGCCGCAGGCGTTTATCTAAAGCTGGACGTCGTTCCGGTAGAAATCACAAACGAGCCTGCCTTCCTCGCGCGCATCATGGGTAACGACCATTGGCGTGCAATAGAGGAAATGGACGAGAAACCCAATGCAACCGACTTCATCGCAACGTATCAACAACACTTGAGGCCTCGAACGCCCGACGACAACCCGATAGTTTCCGATCGGAACCAACTGGAAGCCCCCGGCGACTATCTTATTGAAGCGACCGAGACCGGCTGGGAACTTTCGTTTGTCGATGGAAACTTCACGCCGATTACGGTGACGTTTGATAAAGACGGGAAGCCTACTCGAATGAACAGTGTTCGCCATGCCGACATTTTGGAGTAACTTTGATGTGTTAAGTCAATACAGACGAATTCGCTAACAGTTAATGCAATCGGAATCACTCCCACTAACGGTGACTCATTCAAAGACTTGGCGAATAATGAATCTGGACCGCAACCTCGTTATTTTGCGCCCAGTTGCTACACGATAGTATGATTCAATTACTGAGCCTAACGTACCACATATTGAGGATTGACAACGACCATGCCCGCAAAACTATTCCGTGTAATCTTGCCCGTGAATGACATCGATAAGGCGTCAACATTCTACTCGCGCGTACTCGCTAGCCCCGGCAAGCGCGTGTCGAATGGTCGTCACTACTTCGATTGCGGCGGCACGATTCTCGCCTGTTTCGACGCCAAAGCTGACGGCGACGACGAGGCGTTTACGCCTAACCCGGATCATCTGTATTTCGCCGTCGACGAATTGGATGCAACGTTCAAAGCATGTCAGGAAGCCGGTGCGACGTTTGCAACCGGCGATGTGCACGACGCCCCAGCAGGAAAAATCGCAACGCGACCTTGGGGCGAACGGTCGTTTTACATGAGCGATCCGTTTGGAAATCGGATTTGCTTTGTGGATCGCTCCACCGTGTTCACTGGTTAGGAATTACCACAAGTTCATAAACCAAAACGGATCCATCACATAGGTAAACCACGTCGTGATCGGGTTCTCGCCCCACTCATACGTGCCTATGACGAGGCCTGAACCGAGGATTAATGCGTGAATCGCCACCGCCGTTAGCAACAGTGCCGACAGCGTGATGAGCCAAGGTCGGCTTACATTCAATTCGTGTTCGATCCCAAACCGAATAGTTAGCACCAACGATATCACGGCAGCGAAAGACGACAGGTGTGGCGGGTGAATGAGTTGCAACGGTGAAAAATAATAATCTTCAATGATCCCGATCAGTCTCGACAAAATGGTGGTAGACGTTGCGTAAAGCAGCATCGTCATGCCGGAATAGGCCATCACGCGAAACAATCGCCAGTATTCGATCCGACGATGTTGAAAAAGGCGTAACAGAACAAATAACAGCAAATACATAAAACCAGCGCAAATGATGGCCGGCATCGCTTGGCCACAAACCGCGCCTGCCCACCCCATGAGTTCACGCGTACTGAATCGCCACGTACCGCCCCACGCCCACATTTCAACGGAACTTACCAACGTCAGCGCAAGAACATACAAGCACTCGATCACGACCAGTAGCACGCAAAACTGCACCAACAAGGCTTTCAAACGCACACTCGCATTTTCCGGGAAGGCGCGCCAGAACCTGCGAGGGCGCACGAGCGCTAGGGTCGTTCGCAACATGCTGGTAACAGGTTGCCTCCGCGCTTGAAATTCAAAATGAAATGCTTGCTGCTCCTGTGCGTGAGCGCGTGCCGCATCCCAAGTAAAAGATTCGCCACACTCCGGGCATCGGGTCTCCCGCAACTCGCGAAGGTTGTAATCGCAGTGCGGGCAAAGCGGGTCGGCCTCGACCGACAGTGTATCAGGCGGGTATTCAATTGGCGTTTTGTTCAAGCGACTTCCCAAGTTAGCAATACGCGACTGAAACCATCTTCCCGATTCAAACAGGCAAGGTCAATCAACAAGCGTTCTGCGAACAGGATCGTGAATCAGGCTGGCGTATTCTCTACTTTCAAATTTCCTGTGCGATTCGTCAATTCTACATTTCGACATCCGTACGTCGTAGAATGATTGAAACAGATAACCGTTGAATGCGATGATATTGCTACGGCGCCGGCAAGTAGGTGGCATGCCTTTGCCTATAGCGATTTTCATCTGACCGTAGCGGCAGAAAGCTGACCGCGTTTAGTCTATTGAATCTTAAAGCCCGGCAGGGCTGATAGGTTGACAGCCCCGGATGAAGCGCAGTCCGCGACAGCGGTCGGAGCGTAATCCGGGGTAACAGAGTGCGACGGCGTTAAGCCCCGGCAGGGGCGTAGGTACCTGCACCGCTACCGCGGTTTAAAGCATGAAACAACTTGGACCATGGATTGCGCGGCTAGCGCCGCTTCATCCATGGCTCTCGACCCGCGCCCCTTCCGGGGCTGAGTATGAACGTTGCGACGCTAACCTGGAATGATAAGTAGTCTAATAGGCCGAGCCATATCCAATCGTTCATTGGTTATTTGCATGTGAATCGGTGACGCCCGCCTGTACCAAAGAGAACATACGCACCAAGAAAGCACACTAACGCCCATGCGTCTTCCCGCTATTCAAGGTCTGATCGATCGCCGCATCTTGGTGAACTTTCGCGTGCAGCCCGACGCCGTGCAGTCGATCCTGCCGCCGCCGTTCGTGCCGCAACTCGTCGCGGGCTACGCCATCGGCGGCATCTGTTTGATTCGCCTGAAGCACGTTCGGCCCGCCCTTGTGCCGCCGTCGCTCGGGCTGAGTAGCGAGAACGCCGCCCATCGTATCGCCGTTGAATGGAACGACGCGGGCCAACGCCATCAAGGCGTGTACATACCTCGGCGCGATACGAACTCAACGCTCACCCTCTTCGGCGGCGGTCGCATTTTTCCCGGCACGCACCATCGCGCCCGTTTCGACGTTCGCGAATCAAACGACGCATATCGCATCGACCTGCAAAGCACCGACGGGCAAACGCGCGTATTGGTCGATGGCCATCGCACCAACGATTGGCCAGCGGGGTCCGTCTTTGAGTCATTGGCAGACGCATCCACCTTTTTCGAATCCGGGGCCGTTGGCTATTCACCGAGTCGGCAAGCCGGAACATTCGAAGGTCTCGAACTCGACTGCACGCGCTGGCAGTGCGAAGCACTCAACGTGCGCGAGGTATATTCGAGCTTTTTTGAAAACCCGGCGACCTTTCCGCTAGGTACCGTCGAGTTCGACTGCGCGCGTCTCATGACGGGCATTCAACACCGTTGGCTTAGCCGCGAGCCGTTGTGTTGTGAAGACGCAAATCCAATTCGTAAGGCATGATCACCTGCCAACGTCAGTGACCTGCATCGATTGCCTGCGATAATCCTCGCCCGCAGTGCAATCTCCTCTTGCCGTAACGCCCTCGCTTTCGTAGCCTTGCGCCCATGTCGAACGACCTCACAAACATCGTCGTCTTTTGCGCCAGTAGCAGCGGTAACGATCCTGCCTTTGTCGAAGCGGCGCGCGATTTGGGAAGCACCCTCGCCGCGCGCGGCTGCACGCTGATCTACGGCGGCGGAAACGTCGGCTTGATGGGGACCGTCGCCGATGCCGTGATGACGGGGGGCGGGCGCGTGGTCGGCATCATCCCGCACGGACTCGAACAACGCGAGGTGGCGCATCGCGGCGTCAGTGAATTGGTCGTCGTGAACAGCATGCACGAGCGCAAAAAGCAAATGGCCGAGCGGGCCGACGCGTTTGTCGCCCTACCCGGCGGCTACGGCACGATGGAAGAGATAATGGAAGTGATCACCTGGGCCCAACTCGGTATCCATCGCTGCCCCTGTGCGTTTTTGAATGTGGCTGGATATTACAATGCGTTCTTTACCTTCCTCGATCATGCGTGCGAGAGCGGACTCCTGAAGAAGCAGTATCGCGACATGATCTTGGTTGAGAATGAGATTGAAAGGTTGTTCGTCAGCATGGCCGCGTATGAATCACCGATCAAAGAGCAGTGGATTGAGTTGCCGGAAAGCTGATTTATTGGGTGATTTTTTGATTTGGTGATTTGGTGAATTAATGCGTGGGTTACGCGACGGGAGTCTTTGGGCGTGAGGCTTGGGGCTTGGGGCTTGGGGCTACAAATGAAATGGCCGCGATTAATTCACGCTTATTGAAATTAATTCGATATGATCGCGCTTTACCCAATCGACAGAATTTCAAATTTCTGATTTGAAATACATAGCGAATAGACGATTGGGGCTTAATCTTGATTTCGATTCTAAATCCGATTCACTCAATGCCGACAGGGCAGCAGGGACCATGCCACTAATTCTTCAAACCACCAAATCTCCCAATCACTAAATCACCAAATTGCCAAATCACCAAATCACCAAATCACCAAATCACTATCGTTTCCGAAACGCAAATCTATAAAACGTTCGCCCTTCGCGTTCGTACTTAATTTCAAAATTTGTCTTAATGTCATCACCGACTGTGCCGTAGGCTTCGTCAACGAAATCGACTTGCTGTAGATCCGTTCGCGGCAAGATCACTTCTTGCATGTGCTCGAAATAACCGGCGTGGTCGGTTTGGATCGACAGCCGAGCATTGGGTTTCATGATTCGCAGCGCCGCGTCCATGAATTCGGGTTGAATCAGGCGGCGCTTGTGGTGGCGTTTCTTTGGCCACGGGTCGGGATGGTAGATGTGCAGCGCATCGATGCACGCGTCGGCGACTTGGTGGATCACGAAGTGGCGACCGTCACAGCGCATCATGCGCACGTTGGTCAGCCCCCAGCGCGCCATGCGGTCAGCCGCATACTCGTAGTATTTGTTGGCCCATTCGATGCCGATGAAGTTCAGCTCCGGATGTTTCTTGGCCCGCCGCACGAGAAATGTCCCTTTATGACTGCCAATCTCCAACTCTAAGGGCGCACCGCGCTCAAACAGCGAGCGCAGATCGACCGGCTCGGGAAGCTTGAGCGGATCGACGGTGATGTCGGCGGCAGTGGGCATCGTGAGGGGCATGATAGCGAATAGATGGGTGGGCGATAAGTGGCTTGGAATGCCAATGGAATTGTGGGGTCTCGATCAGAATCAACTCTGCAAATTGGTTGCCGCATGAGTCTCCGCAGCGACCGCCGTGCCGCATTCGGGACAGACGCCGGATTGGTTGCCTTCAAGTACGTAATGGCACTTGCGACAAAACCCGGGCGGCACCGGGTCAACAAACAGATTCGGCAACTGTCGCCAGCGTGAATTGCGCAAGAAAAATAGGAGTATAAAAAAAACCACAATCAGTAACGCGACTCGTGCGACCAATGTGCGGAATAACTTTGCTTTGCTCTCTTCAATCCTCTCTATTAAGCCGTCAGGTCCAAACATCTCCCAGTCCGCGCTGTGTCGTTTCCACCAACGATAATCGTCCAATCCGGTTGGATCAGATGCGTTTGAGCTTGGCCGCTTCGGCTGCGGGACCGAATCATTTGAATTCGAGCCGTCGTAGGTTCTCTCTAAAACGCCGGTCAAGTCTTCATCGAATTCATTCGTTTCCTCAGAATCTCTCTTCACGAGCTCAGAAAGGCGACCATCCAGTTCTATGCTATCTACCGATTCCTCGGCAAGAGCTAAAGATTGTTGCAAACTAACCAGTGTCTTCGGGTCTTCGCTAAGAACGAAACCGAATACGAACAAGATGCCCGGATAGGCAACGACTAGCACCCAAAAAAGCACGGTGCGCATCCAATTGATCCGCCGCCACCATTTGAATTGAGGATTGAAAGAAGTCATAAACTTTTGCAACACAATTAAAGAGCCCGACATCATGTTCGATTCAGGATTACTAGATTATATCGATGCTACTACCCGCCGAAACAACCATCGAAACTCCTCCATCCGCGTGGCCGGTTCTGATATCACCAATCCAACCGAAGAACGGTCTACGCAACCGGAGTTGCAGTTGCCGGAACCGCCGTACCGCATTCGGGGCAGACGCCGGATTGGTTGCCTTCAAGGTTGTAAAAGCAACTTCGACATAGACCCACAGGGTAAAGCCGCTCAACAACTGCTCTGATATTGTTACGATAAAGGTAATAGTTCAACAACCACAACGCGTTCAAAATCAATGGCCACAACCAGCTGAGTATCAGTGATTGCCGGTGTTTTCCCAGTAGCTCCTGGTCTAAATTCCGGAACTCATTGAGCCTATTCTTCTCTCGAATGAAGTCTTCACGCTGGCGGTCAAGGTCTTGTCGGATCAAATCCAATTCCTGAACTTTCGCATACAACTCCGCGCGTCTTGAAATCATATCTCCTACAATCTCCTCCTCATTACCAGCGTCAAGTTCTTCGACTTCGGCATGAACCTTCCGCAAATCGGTTTCGGCCTCATCGATGAGCCGCTCTACTCGCTCGACCTTTTCGTCGAGGCTACTGAGTTCGCGTTCAATAAGGGGTCGATCTCGCTCAGCTGCGATGATCCTGCCCCGCAATAATCTGTAACCCTTAACCGATTGATAAATCGATAGACCCAGAAGAAGTGTGAATCCGAACAGCAACATCCACCGATAGCGTCGAATTATGAACTTTCGGATGGCAAGGCGCATCGGCATTACTCGCAATCAGTATCGACGAAAGTGGGGATTATGATTTAAGCGACCGCTCAAAGCATCGGCAGCAACAGAATGTATGATTATCGTACATGCCCCCGTCGAAACAACCACCGGAACTCCTCCATCCGCAGCGCCAACCCCACTGCGAAAAACGCCGCCACTGCCGCCAGTAACGGTGCGAACACGTGCAGCATATCCGTCAACGGTAGCGCCGAGATCAGCCAGATATCCACGTAATCCAGCGTCGTATCGCGCACCATGCTGAAGATCATCCAAGCCACGCAGCCGGCGGCAGTCGTTGCAATCGCACTGCGGAATGTGGCGCCAGCGATTTTGCGCGCGCCCATCTGGCCACCGAGCCGTGTGCGTAGGAGCCACACGCTAATGCCCACGTGCAACAGCGATGTGATCGCCGTGCTTAAACCGAAGATGCGTTCGCGCAAAAACCAAATTAGTCCTAAATTGAGCGCCAAGTTAAACGCCACTAGCCCGCAACCGATTTTCATCGGCGTCATGGTATCGCCCAAGCTGTAGAAGCCGCGCAGCAGGATGTGCTGGCAGCAGTAGAACGTCATGCCGCAACCGTAGAGCACCAGAATCTCCGCCGCGCGCACCGTGTCTTCGGGGCCGAAGCGACCGTGTTCAAAAAGCAGTGCCACGATAGGCTGCCCCAGGATAACCAGCATCGCGCCCGACGGCAGGCCGACGAAAATCGCGAGGCGCAAGGCTTGAGCGATGGACGCGCGCAGGCCGTCCATATCCTTGCGGCTGGCGAACAAGCTGAACGTGGGAAACGCTGCCGTGGCCAGCGAAATTGCCAGCACGCCGAGCGGAAATTGATACAACCGTTGGGCATTGTTGACGGCCGACAGCGCGCCGGGCTCTAACGGTATATCCACCACGCGTCCCATGATCGACATGGTCGGCCCTTCGTCGGGGGCGCGCGTGAGGCTGGTGCAAATCTGCGTGTCGAAGAACGAGTTAAACAACAACACGCCCTGCCCCAGCACCACGGGGATAAACATACGCAAGATGCGCTTGACGTCTTTGTCCTTACGGTCGAGCGAGAGCCGAAAGCGCACGCCGTGCTTGCGTAAGACGGGCAAAATGATGGCGATTTGAAAAATACTCGCCGCCAAGACGCACGCGCCCACGCCGTACACTTGTTCGTCGAGTTCGTCACCCAACATCGGCCCAACCACCCACGCGCCGGTGATGATCAACATGTTCAGCACGATCGGGAGCAGCCCGGGAATGGTGAAGTGGTTGAGGCAGTTGAGAATGCTGGAGAATAGCGCGACCAAACACACACCGATCATGAACGGCGTCATCAACGCCGTCAGGCCGATGTGCAAACGGCTGACGTCGGGCATAAACGTGGCGATGCCCAGCGCCGTCAATTCCAACAACACCACCAACACGACCAACGCCAGCGACATCAACCCCGTGATGCGGCCCAACAGCACCCACGCCGCCGGCTTGCCCTCGCGATCGAGTACGTCGGTGAACACGGGCACGAAGACGGCCGACAGCGCGCCTTCACCAAACAAGCGTCGAAACAAGTTGGGAATCAGAAACCCGTAGTTAAACGCGTCTTGCTCCCACCCCTGCCCGTACACGCGGTTCATCACCATATCGCGGGCGAGGCCGGTGAAGCGCGAGCACAAGGTGCAAAACGCCAACACACGGGCCGAACCGAGAAAGCGGGAGGAAGACGAATTAGGTGCCGACGCCATGTGCGGCAATGTAGCGATGTGAGGGTTGCGCGGCAACGCGGCAGGACTTTGGATATCGGCGTGTCCGGATGGTAGTGTCGTTGCGCAACTCTTTCAGAGTTGAAATTGCAAATTGGACTTTTTGAACCCAGGATAGCCGCATATGCGGCAACCCTGGGCTAGATGATGTAACGCCTTCGGCGTATGGAATTGGCCCTGCCCCATGCCTTAAGGCGAATAGCTTTTAGCATCAAGCAACTCTTTATTGACCCACCGCCGGATAGGATTCCCACCCGCGAAGATAAGACGCTGGCCGGTGCCGTATGCCTACACACCAACCAGACATCCGGCGGAACGCGCGAAGCCGTTCGTCAGACTTCGCTATCCGTTTCGGATTCGTCATCTAACGAGCTATCTGTATCAGGCGCGCTATTCGGCGCATTCGCAGCCGGCACCGGGATCATCCGTACCGGGTTGGAATTGATGATAATCGACACGTTCGTGACTTTGAAAATGTTGGAAAAGTTAGGATTGATCGGCGGGTTTGGGTTGGGCACCAAGTCGATCGCGCCGACAAACGTGCCTTTTTCAAATTCCATTGAAATTGGAAAGACCTGCGCCGCGTTCATATTCGGCGCGAATGGGTTCGTCATGTTTCCGGCTTGCGGGCTGGCCAACACGCCTTGACCGTACCAATCGAAGCCAACGCTGATAAGCTTGCCGCAATTGTCTTCCACGATCGACCGAAAGGTATCGAGCTGCTCGTCCGTCACCTGATCCGCACCCGTCGCGAGCACGTTTCGTACCTGACTGTAAGCCTTGTCTTCCAGCCCCTTCATCACCCGCCGTGCCGGGCCCGATGCCATTTCGGTGACCAAGCTAAACGCCGACGTCGTCATCCAAATCTGACCAACGCCAACCAGCAGCCCAAGAATGATCCCGCTAATCGCGAAACCGTTGCCCTTCGTGCGACCGTTGCTGCTGGCGATCACGATCAACGCGATCACGCCCAAGGTGATCGCGGCCAGCGGCGTGAGGATCGGAATACAAAACACCAACCCGCAGATGAACGCGGCGATCGCGAGCTTGCTAGTCTGCGGTTCGGTCGGGCCGTACTGAGGTTGATAGTTCGGAATGTGCTGCTGCTGCGGAACAGGGGGTACGTCGGACATCATCTTTCTCCGGTTGATGTTTGAAACTCAATCCGCAAATCGTACGGCATTCGGTCCGCCACTGCGAACTATAAATGCGGGCACAATCTCTAGCGACGCCCTATTTCGCCCCACCTGCTGCCGTCTCCAAGAGGTTGAGCACCTTCTGCATGGCCGTTGAAATCCCCATGGCGCGGGCATCGTCGAGCGTAACCCACCGTGTTTCCGCGGTACCGCCCAAATCGGCACGTTGCCTCGTGCGGAGATGAAATCCGTGAAAGGTGATGCGTCGATGCGTCAGTTGATGCATGACGGTGCCGAACGCGCGCGGAGCGGAACTGCGCCCCGTCGGTTGACGCCCCTTGAATAGCCCGCGCACGAATGCGCCCGCCACCTGATCGACGCGCCCCTCTTGCACAATCGCCGTTGGCAACTCCCACAAGCCGCCCCACAGCCCATTGGTCGGTCGGCGACGCAACAGATACGCATCCTGATGTTGCACCGCCACGACAACCCAATCCTGTTCGCGCGGCGCGGATTTCTTGTGCTTCACTGGCAACGCTTCGACGCGCTTCGACGCCAGCGCCGAACACTGATTGCGCAGCGGGCAATTGTCGCAATCTGCCGCACTGCCGGGTCGGCAGACTCGCGCGCCGAGTTCCATCAACGCCTGATTGAAATCGCCCACGCGCTTATGCGGCAGCATCTCGACTGTCGCGGCGCGGATGAGCGCTTTACCAGCCGGCGTGTTAATCGGCTCGTCGCAATTCGTCAGCCGCGCGACCACGCGCAACACGTTCCCATCCACGGCCGGTTGTCGCTCGCCGAAACAGATCGACGCGATCGCGCCGGCGGTGTAATCGCCAATGCCCGGCAGACCGCGCAGCCCCTCATATGAAACTGGGAAACGACCATCAAAGTCCTGACAAACGACCTGCGCCGCGCGATGCAAATTTCGCGCGCGCGAGTAATACCCCAAGCCCGCCCAATGCTGTAACACGTCGCCAGTCGGCGCTGCGGCCAATGCCTGCACTGTCGGAAACGCCTTCAAAAAACGCCTGTAATACGGCAGCACTGTGGCGACTTGCGTCTGCTGCAGCATGATCTCACTGATCCAAGTGGTGTAAGGCTGGGGCTTTTTTCGCCACGGAAGATCGCGCTGATGGGCGTCGTACCAGCGCAACAAATTGCGACGGATTCGCGTCACGCGACCGGCATCGAGCGATTTGGATTCAGAGGCAGGCATCGTCGCGGGCATGGTAAATAATTGTAACCGAAGTGCGGGCAAAGGGTTGTAACCGGACCGACGACCCACCGCGTCGGTTGCAGGGCTTTTGCCGGTAACCTACACTACATCGTTTCCTAGATCGCCACCGACGACTGTCATGGAATTTGTTTAGGCGTGCTGCCTCGCAATCGGAGTTTGGATATGAATCGCAATGTTCGTATGGTTCGGTTTCGCCGCAAGATGATTGTGCTCTGCGCGGCCATGCCCCTTTTGCAAACCACGGCCTGTGCCTTTGAGGATTTGTCGGCAGCATTCCTCGGTTCGCTTGCGTCGAGCACGTTCAACCTGCTGGTCGGCTCGATCAATTCGACCATCGTTACGCTGCTACCCGAAGCGGACATCATTCAAATCATCTTCGGCGGCAATCGCTCGCCGTTCTTTTGATTTGATTGCGTAAGGTCCGACACGAAACAAAACGCCATTACCGATTAGCAGGATTATCGATATGAAACCGAATCGCACGCTACGCTACCACCGCGCCATGCGACGTCTGGCCGTGCTCATGGCCGCCGCTCCGCTGTTCCAATTGTCGCAATGTCAGACCTTCCTCGGTCAGACGGGGCAAAACTTCGCCAACGGCCTACCGAGTTTGTTATTCAGCACGATCCAAGGCCTCATCACCGCCCCAATCTCGGCCTTGCTCTCCGCAATATTCATGGCTTAGCTTGCACCCCGCATCGTCACGGTCCGCAATTATGGCCCCTGCCATCGCGGCCCGCCGGGTGCATTCTGATAAATACAATCTGAGGGCGTCGAGTTTCTTCGCCGCCTGTGGTATCATTATGGCCGATACGGGTAGAGATAAGTTCTTTCCGATTCGGCAGTTGTGAACCACGGCGCAGGGGCAAGTCAAACGTCGACATGGGCAGTTTCGAAGCGATACAAACCACATTGGTGATGCTGCACTTGCTCGTTTGCGGGTTGCTGGCCGTGTACGGCCTGCATCGTTATGCGCTCGTCTATTTGTATTACAAACACCGACGCAACGCCGTGGATGCAACGGAGCCGCCGACCGAACTGCCGGTCGTGACTGTGCAGTTGCCCATGTTCAACGAGCGTTATGTGGCGCGACGCATCATCGAAGCTGCGTGCAAACTCGATTACCCCAGCGACCGTCTTGAAATTCAAGTGCTCGACGACTCGACCGATGCGTCGATCGACATCGTGCGACATACCTGCGCGCAGATGCGGGCGTTGGGCCACGATGTGCAGTTGCTGCACCGCACGGATCGCTCGGGCTATAAGGCCGGCGCTTTGCAAGAGGGCCTCAAGATCGCGCGCGGTGAAATCGTCGCCGTGTTTGATGCTGACTTTGTGCCGCCGCCGGATATCCTCCGCCAACTCGTCGGCCACTTTGACGATCCCAAGGTCGGCATGGTCCAGGCCCGCTGGGGGCACATCAATCGCTGTCATTCAATGCTGACCGAAGCGCAGGCCATTCTGCTGGACGGCCACTTCGTAATCGAACACGGTGCGCGCAACCGTAGCGGCCGGTTCATGAGCTTTAACGGTACGGCGGGCGCCTGGCGTGCGTCGTGCATCGAAGACGCCGGTGGCTGGGAACACGACACGCTGACGGAAGACCTCGATTTGTCGTATCGCGCGCAGCTCAAAGGCTGGAAGTTTTTGTTCCTGCCGCAGGTGAACTGCCCTGCCGAGCTGCCGCCCGAGATGAACGCGTTCAAAAGCCAGCAACATCGCTGGGCCAAGGGCGGCGCGCAAACCTGTCGCAAGCTGCTGCCGAAGATTCTCAAGAGCGGCCAGTCGTGGCGCGTCAAACTGGAAGCGTTCTTTCACCTGACCAGTTGCGTCAGTTACTTCTTCATTCTGGCGCTGACATTCCTGTTGTTCCCCGCCTTGGTTGCCAAGGTCACGATCTTCAACGACATGCTCGCCGTGCAAGTCGCGATCGACGTGTCGTTGGTCTTGCTGGCAACCTTGTCGGCAAGCACGTTCTACATCTCGTCGCAACGCGAATTGCAGCGCGACTGGTGGGATAGCGTGAAATACCTGCCGCTGCTCATGGGCGTGGGCGTTGGCATCTCGCTAAACAACGCGCGAGCGGCTTTGGAGGGCTTCCTCGGCCATCAATCAGAATTCGTGCGCACGCCCAAGTTCGGCGTTGCCGACGATCGCGATACGTCGTGGCGCGGCAAGCTGAGCAGCGGTATTGATCCGAAGCGGTTGCAATCGCTTATCGAAGTCGGCCTGGCCGGCTACATGATGGTGTGCATGTTCTATGCCTTCATGATGGAAATCTGGGTCGGCCTGTTTTTCATGTCGCTGTTTGCCGGCGGTTTTTTCTACGTCGGCATCATGAGCCTGCGCGGCCAATTGCCCAACGGTCCTGCACCGTTTGCCGCGAATGATTCCGATCGTTCGACCGTCAACGCGCAGACGTCTGCAATCACCACGCACGCTTAAGACTCCCCCTTAGCCACGGATGGTACCTTGAAATCCGCAAACGACATTCGACGGTTTCTCTGGCCGCAGCCGCGACGGCTGCGCACGACCACGGCGCGCGTCGCGCTTCCGATTACGCCAACCATGCCGGTCGATGCCGGCAGTTGGACCGAAGCCGCCGCCTGCGCCTCCATCATGTTGCGACCGAGCAAACATGTCCTATGCGCCCCGCCACCGACGCCAGTCAGCCGCCCGCAACAATCCGACTATCGCGTAACCATCGAGAAGCAAAACTCTATCTACGGTGCCGATTGGTACACGCTGCGATTGAAGGCCGACCGAGTGGAGATTTGCGCGAACCACTTGGCCGGTGTTCGCAACGCCTGTGCAACGCTGCGTCAGTTAGTGGCCATCGATGCGCCGACCGTCCCCGCATTGAGCATTGAAGACTGGCCCGATTTCCCGGTGCGTGGCGTGATGATCGATATCAGTCGCGACCGCGTGCCGACGCAGGCTACGCTTAAGGCGATGATCGAATTGTTCGCTGGTTGGAAATACAACCAGGTTCAGTTGTACATGGAACACACGTTCCGCTATCAAGGCCACGAGCGCGTATGGCGCGGTTCGTCGGCGCTATCACCGGCGGAAGTTCGCGACCTCGACGAATTCTGTCGCCTGCTCGGCATCGAACTGGTACCCAATCAAAACTCGCTGGGCCACATGGAACGCTGGCTCAAACACGAGCCCTACCGTCAGCTATCCGAAACGCTGGAACCGTGGGAAACGCCTTGGGGCGAAATCCGGTCGCGCCCGACGACATTATGCCCCACCGACGCCGGTTCGATTCGGCTCATGCGCGACCTATACGAGCAGTTGCTTCCAAACTTCAACAGCCGCCAATTCAACGTGGGGTGCGACGAACCGTTCGAACTCGGGCAAGGTCGCAGCAAACGGGCGTGTGCCAAAAAAGGCCAAGGCCGCGTTTATTTGGACTATCTGAAAAAGCTGGACAAGCTCGTGCGCGGTCACGGTCGGCGCATGCAGTTCTGGTCGGACTGGTTGCTGCGCAATCCCGAGTTGGTATCCGAACTGCCCGATGACATGATTCCGCTGGTTTGGGGGTACGAAGCCGACCATCCGTATGAAAAAGAATGCGAGTACATGCGACGCTGCGGGCTCGAGTTTTACGTGTGCCCCGGTACGTCGTCTTGGTGCAGCGTGTCCGGGCGTACGGAAAACATGTTGGCCAACATTCGCCATGCCGCCGCATCCGGGCGCCGCCACGGTGCCAACGGTTTGTTAATGACGGATTGGGGTGATTTCGGTCACCATCAGGTCTTGCCGGTCAGCCTGCCCGGCTTCGCGTGGGGCGCGGCGCAAAGTTGGTGTGCGGCACAACATCGCAACGCCAAGCCGCTGGGGCCGATGCTCGATCGGGAAGTATTTGGAGGCGAGACCGGCGTTGGTAACGCGTGGATCGAGGCCGGTCGCGTGCATCAGAAAGCGCGTAAGAAAATTCATAACCGCAGCATCTTCTTTTCGATGCTCATCGACGGCGTGCAATTCGACCCCGTCAAAAAACCCCCAACCCGGCAACGAATTGACGCGATGCTCGCCGCCATTGACGAGCTATCTAAACATGCAAAGCAAATGCGCAGCGTCGATTGCGTGCTGGCCGACGAATGGAAACTCACGCTGATGGTCATGCGGCACACGTGCGAGCGCTGCCTGCATCGATCCCACCTGCCTGCCAATTCAACGAACGCATCGCAAAAGCGAGCCGCGACGAAACTGAAGAAAGGCATGCAGTCGATCATTGACTTGCATCAAGCCATTTGGCTGCAACGCAATCGCCGGGGCGGCCTGAAAGACAGTACCGCTCGCTATCAAGCCGTGATGAAGACGTACGAATAATTGCCGCGACTTGCTTGTCCGTCGTCGGCTTCGCCGGCAATTTCTTTCCACTCAGCGTCGACATGATCAACACGCCCGACATGGCCAGCACCACTGCCGCCCACCGACGGTAGGTCATGCGTTCGCCCAACAGAAAGTACGCGAAGATGATCGCGAAGATAACGGACGTCTGATTCAAAATCGCCGCCACGCCCGTTTCCGTATATTTGAAGCCCGCGATCCAAAACCACATCGCCAGCGTGCCGCCCAAAAACGAGCCCGGAATCGTCAACCACCACGTCTTGGTCGGTCGAAACACCTTGATCAGATTCTTGCGTTGCGGTGACGCCAACATCATGAAAAACAACGCGACCGTGCCCGCCATCAATCGAATCGTCGTGGCTTCGAGCAGCGGAAAACCGTCGATCTGAAACACCGGCTTGCAATACACAATGCCCGCGGCCATGAACGCGATGTATAGAAAACCGTAGCTCAGGCCGATCAAAATATCGCGCATGCTGCGGTCGGGCGTGCGACCTTCGCCCGCCGTGATGGCGATGCCAACCATGATCAGCGCGCCGCCGAGAAGGTGGGCCGCTTGCAACTCTTCCGACAGCAACCAGTAGGCAAACAACAGCGTTACGGGGCTGTAGGCGCATTCGACGATGACAAACAAACTGACGCCGACGGCGTTCAAACTGTAAAATAAGAGCGTATCGGCAATGGCAATGCCGACGATGCCACTGACGACGAGAATCATGAGATTCTCAACGGGCTGATCGCGAAAGTGGTGCGTCAGATCTAGCGGATGCACGCCCGGCTGCATGGTGTTGAGAAAGATCAACGCCAGCACGAAGAAGATGATCGCCACCGTGTTCTTGAAGAGGTTCAGCGCCAGCGGATTAACGCTCTCGCCGCTGCGTCGAAAAAACGACAGCGATAGCCCCCACGTCAGCGCCGCCAACAGCGCGAAGAGTTGTCCCATTTGGTCGGTGGTCATCGAAGCGGCAAAGTCTATCCGGCGTGGCGAGCCCCGTCGCCTCAGATCGGTTACCGGTCGCAAATGCGCTACGGTGGGTCGCATAATATCTGGCGTAGCGACACACGATTGCCGCCGTCAAGCCGAAGATTTCGACAGCCCCACCACGATCCGACAAGCTTAAAGAAGAAGCAGCGGCATCAACGTATGCGTGGGACCGGTTCGATGACGACGACAGCCAATGGACTTTCAACAGTGAGCGCCGAGTCAACCGCCAAGTCGACTGACGCGATGGATTCGCATGCGGAGAATCGAGCGCCGCAGGTATCGATTGTCGTTCCCACGTTTCACGAAGCGGCCAACATTCCAACGCTTTGCGAACGATTGTTTACTGCGCTCGCCGCGCGCAACATCGACGCCGAACTTATCGTCGTCGACGACAACAGTCGCGATGGCACGATAGAAGCCGTCGCCGAACTGGCGCTGCGATTTCCGATTCGAATCATCGTGCGCGAAACCGAACGCGGCCTCTCATCGGCAGTGGTCGCCGGGTTCAAGGCCGCTCGCGCCAATGTGCTCGTGTGCATGGACGCCGATCTCTCCCACCCGCCGGAACGCGTGCCCGATCTGGTCGCACCCGTTTCGCAGGGCGATATCGATTTTTGTGTCGGGTCGCGCTACGTAGCCGGTGCAGGGATCGAAGAAAGCTGGGGGGCGCTACGTGTATTGAACTCAAATATTGCCACCTGGCTCGCAAGGCCGTTGACGGAATTGCGCGACCCGATGGCGGGGTTCTTTTGCACGACCAAGGCAATCGTTGAGCGCGCCTGTGAAAAGGGGCTAACCCCTTTGGGTTACAAAATCGGCCTGGAGATTGCCGTGCGCGGCCAAGTTCAGCGGACGCGTGAAGTCGCAATTCAATTCAGTGACCGCCACGCGGGCACCAGCAAACTGGGTATTCGCCAGCAAATCGAGTATCTAATTCAGCTCGCATTCCTGTATGCGCACAGCAGACCTGCTGCATTAATCTTCGGATCTGTCATTTTCTGCGCGATTCTGGCAGGTATTGCGCAATTTTTCCTTTAATGCGTTGCAACAAAATTTTCTCACATCTTATTCTCACAAGCTAATCATTTTCAAATACTTGCGCACAAAATGGTGCACCGCACTCATTTATTCCATTTTCCTTGAATCAGACGAATCAAAAGATAGGATTGATGAGCGGCCAGGGTCTCGGAATCCCCGCGTGTGCCCCCCCACCACGCACCCGAACCCTGGCCGCTTTTAATTCGCCTCGTCGACTGGCGACGGCTGCGGCAAACGTCTATCCTCGATCCACCCGAATTGATAATGTCCCCCGCGTATATCTGGAGAACGCTCCGTGACCAGCAGCCTTGCCGCCCTGTCACTTCCGACTGAATCTTGGTTAAACCAATTTCATGCCCTGCAACGCCCGTTGTTGGTGGCCCACGTCACGCCCGACTCCGACGCGATCGGCAGTGCGCTCGGCCTCGCAACCGCAATGCGTGAGCGCGGCATCGACGCGACCGTCGGTCTGCCGGCGGCGACGGTGGCGAAGAAGCTGGAGTTCCTGCTCGAACTGGCTCCCGACACGCCCAGAGTTGACGCATGGTCAACGGAAACGAGCTATGACGGCGTCGTCATCCTCGACACGGCCGGTGCGCGACGCATAAACCTTGAGGCGTTCGACATTGATGCGCCGGCACTGAGTCTGAACATCGACCACCACATCACCAATGATGGGTTCGCGACCGACAACTGGATCGACGGCGGCGCGACGAGCACCTGTGAAATGGTTGGCCGGATGCTGACGCATTTGGGTTGGACCATTTCGTCGTCGGTGGCGTCGCTGTTGTACGCCGGCATTCATGGCGACACGGCCGGTTTCAGTTTGCCGTCGACAACGCCTGCGTCGATGAAAGTCGCTGCAGACTTGCTGGCTGCCGGTGCAAACGTGGGCTTGGTCGGCGAACAGATGTGCCGCTCGCAAGCGCGCAGCGATTTTGAAATCCTGCGCAAGGTGTACGACAACACCAAACTCACCGCCAACGGACAACTCGCGTACAGCTTTCTCACTCACGAGGATTTCGTCGAAGCCGGTGCCAAGGCCGAAGACATCGACGATCAGGTCGGCGTACCCATGGCGCTCAAGGGCGTGCACATGGCGCTGCTGTTCACCGAAGGGCACAAGGGCACCATCCGTATCAACCTGCGCGGTGAGGGCGATGTACGCGTGGTTGAACTTGCCCAACAATTCGGCGGCGGCGGGCACGCGCAAGCAGCAGGCGTGAAGATCAACAATCGCGATATTCACGACGTGATCGAAGAAGTCGTCGCCGCGGCGCAGAAGTCGATTAAGCAGCAGACGTAGCTGAAGGTGGATTGCAATCAGTTTTTTAGATTCGAAATTTGGGATTTGAGATTGAATAATCCGAAATCTGAGTGAGATTGAGAAATCTGGAATTTGGAACTTGGGTCTTGTTGTTTGCTATTTGTTTGAAGCTAACGGCTCGAATTCTGAACTATTAATCTTGCGATTTGAGATCCGCAACTTGCAATTTGAGTTTTGACGTTTTTGGGGTTTCGACATTCCGACGTTTTGACGTTTATTCCCACCCGTGCCTACAATCCCCTTCCCTAATGGAACCCGAATATATCGACATCAAGAACGCCCGCGTGCACAACCTGCAATCCGTCTCGTTACGGTTGCCGCGGAACCAGCTCATCTGCTTTACCGGCGTCTCCGGCAGCGGAAAAAGCTCGCTCGCGTTCGATACGCTCTACGCCGAAGGCCAACGGCGGTACATCGAATCGCTCTCGTCGTACGCACGGCAATTCATGGGGCAAATGGAAAAGCCGGATTGCGACCTCATCACCGGCCTCTCGCCCGCCATTGCGATCCAACAGAAGACCACCGGCTGGAACCCGCGCTCCACGGTCGGCACGATCACGGCGATTCACGACTTTCTGCGCGTGCTGTTCGCCCGCATCGGTACGCAACACTGCACCAACTGCGACCGGCCCATCACGGCGCAGACCGTCGATCAAATCGTCGGCGGGATTCTGACGGAATTCGGGCCAGATTCACCCTACGGCGATACAGCTAAGAAGGATGGTGCCCGCGTGTTGCTGCTCGCGCCGGTCGCTCGCAAACAAAAAGGTGAGTTTCGCGATTTGTTCGACGACCTGCGCCGTGACGGTTACGTGCGAGCACGCGTGGATGGTGAAATTATTTCGCTGCGCGAACGCCCCGCACTGCAGAAGAATCGCCGTCACGATATCGAAGTCGTGATCGACCGCGTGCGCGTGAAGGCCGACATACGATCGCGCTTGGTCGAAGCGATTCAGAACGCGCTGGGACTGGGTGGCGGGACGCTGGTCGTCGCGCTCGACGACGCGGAACAAGCTGCCAAGGCCGGCGCTACAGAGAAGATTTACTCGTCAAAGTACGCGTGCACGCATTGCAGCTTGGCCTTTGACGAGCCCACGCCGCAGTTGTTTTCGTTCAATTCGCCACAGGGCATGTGCATGACCTGCGACGGTCTTGGTGAGCGCTTCGATTTCGACCCGGAATTACTGGTGCCCGACCCGAAGAAAACGTTTTGGGCGCCCTGCGTCGCGCCGATGCGAACCAAGATCGGCAAATGGCGGCGACATATCTATCAGGGCGTTGCGGATGCGCTCGGGATCGATTTAAGCAAGCCTTGGAAGGACGTGCCCGAAGAAGGACGTCACGCGATCTTGTTTGGCACCGGGGATCGGCACATTACATTCACCTGGCGCAGCTACGGCCAAGTTTATAAGCACGGCGGCCCTTACGAAGGTGTAATCGCTGAGTTGCGTGAAAAGTATAAGAAATCCAACGCCGCATTTGTGCGCGAATACTACGAGAAGTATATGCGGCGCGGCCCGTGCCCCGATTGCGGCGGCGCGCGGATCAACAAGCAAGCCGCCGCCGTGCGATTGCCACTTGGAAAAAACAAGACCGGCCCAAATATCAACGAGATCGGCACGATGTCGATCGGCGAAGCACACGAACTGCTCGCAAATCTCACGTTGACTGACGTGCAGCAAGTGATTGCCGAAGATGTGCTCAAAGAAGTGCGGACGCGGCTTGAGTTTCTCTTGAACGTCGGCCTGCATTACCTCGCGTTGGATCGCACTGCCCCCACGCTGAGCGGCGGTGAGTTGCAACGTATTCGCTTGGCCGGGCAGATCGGTTCGGGCTTGGTGGGCGTGATGTACATTCTCGACGAGCCGTCGATCGGTCTGCACCCGCGCGACAATTTGAAACTGCTCGAAAGCCTCGAACGCCTGCGCGACATGGGCAATACCGTCGTCGTCGTCGAACACGATGAAGACACGATGCGCGCTGCGGATTACATCGTGGACTTCGGCCCAGGCCCAGGCGTGCGCGGCGGTGCCGTTGTTGCCGAAGGTCAATACGACGACATCACCGGCGCGAGCGAATCGCTGACGGGGCAATACTTGTCGGGCAAACGCGAGATTGAAATTCCCGCGCGACGAAAGGTCGATCCCAGCACGGCGGTCTTCAAAAAATCGCGCCGCAAGTCGGCGACATCATCGAACACTGCTGTCGCAAAACGCACCGTCGCGCGAAAAACGAAGACGAAGAAGAAATCCACGACCAAGACAACGAATAAGAAGAAGCGGAGATAGATGCGAGCTCGAAAAGCCCAAGCATACGCAATTGATACGTATATCACGTGACTAGGACGCCCACAGATGTAGGGTGCATCCCTTGATGCACCGCCCGAACCGAACCATGACCGACCCGGATACCATCAAACACGCCAAGGCGACAATGTGATTGATGAATATGAGCTTGGCGATGCAGCGGCGGAAGTTGCAGCGCGAGGGAAGATCGATTGATACAAGTCAATGCCATGAATTTCGGCCCGACGGATGCAGTGCAAAGCGTGACTAAAGTGGTGCATCAAGGAATGCACCCTACGAGATTCAACAAGCGTATTACCCAATAAGTCGACCTGCCGGTTCAACACAATGCCGACCACGAGCAAGAAAAAATCCAAGCGCAAGGCGACGAAGCGAAAGAAACCCACGACCGTGCGATCGGCCTCGCCATCTGCAAGCGCCACCGCGACGGATGCGAGCGCGCCAACGCCTTTACCCCCACTAACCGAGGCGTGGCTGCGCGTGCGCGGGGCAGCGCACAACAACCTAAAAAACATCGACGTCGACATGCCGCTTGGTCGCTTCGTCTGCGTTACTGGCGTGTCTGGCAGCGGCAAGAGCTCGCTTGTTAACGATATCCTGCGCGAAGCGTTGGCACGCGACCTAAACGGTGCAGACAAGGCCCTTCCCGGCAAACATGAAGGCATCGACGGTATCGAACATCTCGACAAGGTCATCGATATCGATCAGTCCCCCATCGGTCGCACGCCGCGTAGCAACCCCGCGACGTATATCAAGGTCTTCGACGAAATCCGCGACCTGTTTGCCAAGCTGCCCGACAGCAAAGTGCGCGGTTACGCCAAATCGCGCTTTAGTTTCAACGTTGCGACCGGCGAGCGCGGTGGCGGTCGGTGCGAAGCCTGCGAAGGCAATGGCCAAAACAAGATCGAGATGGACTTTCTCGCCGACGTGTGGACGCGTTGCCCGGTTTGCGAAGGTCGCCGTTTCAATCACGAAACGCTGCAGATTCACTATCGCGGCAAGAATATCCACGACATTCTTGAGATGGATGTGCAAGAGGCGTTGCAACACTTCGACGCGATCCCTCGCGTAAAAGGAATGCTCGAAACGCTGCACGATGTCGGGCTCGACTATCTCAAGTTGGGCCAAGCCAGCACCACGCTTTCCGGCGGCGAAGCGCAACGCATCAAACTGGCGCGCGAACTGGTGAAACGCAGCACCGGTCGCACGCTTTACTTGCTCGACGAACCAACGACGGGTTTGCACTTCGAAGATATTCGACGGTTGCTGTCAGTATTGCATGGCTTCGTCGACGCGGGCAACAGCGTGATCGTGATCGAACATAATCTCGACGTCGTTAAAACGGCGGACTGGTTAATCGATCTCGGCCCCGAGGGCGGCGCGGGCGGCGGCGAAGTGATCGTCGCAGGCACGCCGGAGGATGTTGCCCAAAATAAGCAGTCGTTCACGGGCGCGGCGTTGCGGGAACTGTTTGAGAAGCACAACGCTGCGTCGTCGCGAAGTCGTAAACGCAATGCGGACAGCCCGGGAAAGTCGAGAGCGAAAAGCAAATCCAAGAATGCTCCGGCAGCATCGTTTTCTACGTCGCAGGATTTACGCGTCATTGGGGCGCGCGAACACAACTTAAAAAATCTCGATGTAACCGTGCCGCGCGGCAAAATTTCCGTTTGTTCCGGACCGTCGGGCAGCGGCAAATCCAGCTTCGCGATGGATACGGTCTACGTCGAAGGCCAACGGCGTTACGTCGAATCGCTCTCGGCATACGCGCGACAATTCCTGGGCCAATTCAACAAACCCAAGGTCGATCACGTTCATGGGCTCTCGCCGGCGATTGCCATCGAACAAAAGTCGACCAGTAAGAGCCCACGTTCGACTGTCGGCACCGTCACCGAAATATACGACTACATGCGTGTGCTGTGGGCACGCATCGGGCAACCGTATTGTCCCGATTGTGAACTGCCTGTCGGCACGCAAACCAGCGAAGAGATCGTCGATAAACTGATGGGCCTGCCGGACGGCACGAAGCTCTTGCTCTGCTCGCCGGTGACGCCCACGCCGGGTGAAACGTGGACCGCCCTGCTCGAACGTTGCGCGACGCAAGGCTACGTGCGTGCGCGCATCGATGGCGAGATTCACGAACTCGCCGACATGCCGAAGATCGACGCGCGGCGGCATCATGTCGTCGAATTGGTGGTCGATCGCGCCGTCGCGCGCAGCAAGAATCGCAGCCGCATCGCCGACTCGGTCGAACATTGCCTGTCGTTGGGCAAAGGTGTGATGGTCGTGATCAAGCTGAACGACGACGGCAGCGAGCAACCGTCGGTGCGCTACTCGCAACATTTCTCCTGCCAGAACTGCCAGCGCAGCTTCGACGAACTCACGCCCCACCATTTCAGTTTCAACTCTCGCATCGGTTGGTGCGATGCCTGCGAAGGTCTCGGCGTACAACGCGGCGCCAGCGCCGACGCGATTTTCGTTGATCCCGATGCGTCGGTGCTTGAAGGCGGCGTGGCGGGATGGGACAATTTTGAGATCAAGCCACTGCTCAAAGGCATGGTGCTCGCATTGGCCGAGGCAATCGGTTTCGATGCGAAAACGCCCGTTGGCGATCTCGATCAGTCGCATCGGGCCAAACTGCTGTTCGGTCTCGGCGACGAATGGCTAACACCACAACCTGCCAACAAATACAAAGGCATGCGTTTTCAATGGAAGGGTTTTTTCCCCGCCATCGACGAAGCGACGCGTAACTCGTGGCAATTTCGTACGTGGCTGCGCGACTTGGTGACTGACGTTCCGTGCCGCACGTGTCGCGGCATCCGCATTCAATCGACGGCCGCGTCGGTGCGACTGGGCAACCAAACGATCGGCAACGTTTGCGATATGTCGCTCGCCGACGCACAGGCGTTCTTCAAGAGTTTGAAACTCACCAAGCGACACGCGCAAATCGCGGGTGAGTTGCTGCACGAAATCAAATCGCGCTTGCGTTTTCTGGTCGACGTCGGCCTTGGCTATCTTTCGCTATTGCGCGGCGCGCCGACGCTCTCCGGCGGTGAAGCGCAACGCATTCGCCTCGCCTCGCAGATCGGTAGCGGCTTGACCGGCGTGTTGTATGTGTTGGATGAGCCGACCATCGGTCTGCACCCGCGCGACAATCAACGATTGATCGACGCTCTGCATCGCTTGCGCGACCTTGGCAATACGCTGCTCATGGTCGAACACGATGCCGAGGTGTTGAACAGCGCCGATCACTTGCTCGACTTTGGACCGGCGGCCGGCGTGGGCGGCGGCCAACTCGTTGCCGAAGGTAAGCCCGCATTGGTCAAGAAGGCCAAGCAATCGCTAACCGGCAAATACCTGAGCGGTCGCGAAGCCATCGCCGTGCCGACCAATCGCCGCCCTATCGACGAGTTGCTTGAACCCGGCAAACAACCGGCCAAGTCGGATCACGACTCCCCAGCACGGCCAACGTTGGTCGTTAAAGGCGCGCGGCAGAATAATTTGAAAGGCGTTGACGCGTCCTTTCCGCTCGGGCGATTCGTTTGCGTGACAGGCGTATCCGGCAGCGGAAAGTCGTCATTGATCAATGAGATTCTTTACCCCGCGCTGGCCGCGCGCTTGCATCGCGCCGATTTGCGACCGGGCTTACACAAGGCGATTCTCGGCATCGAGCAGGTCGACAAAGTCATTAACGTCGATCAGCAACCGATCGGCGTCACGCCTTCTTCCAACGCCGCTACATACACGGGCATTTTCGATCTCGTGCGAGCCGTTTATGCGAAGCTTCCCGAAAGCAAGGTGCGGGGCTACACCGTCAATCGCTTTAGTTTCAATCGCCCCGGCGGCCGCTGCGACGATTGCGAAGGGCTGGGCCAAGTCTGTCACGAGATGCACTTTTTGCCAGACGTGTGGGTGCCTTGCGAAACGTGTGGCGGCCGGCGCTATCAGCGCGAAACGCTTGAGGTGAAGTTCAAAGGCAAGAGCATCGCCGACGTGCTGGAGATGTCGGCCGATCAGGCGCTCGAACTATTTGAGAACGTGCCGAAGGTGAAACGCTTATTGCAGATGCTTGTCGATGTGGGCCTCGGCTACCTGCCGTTGGGACAAAGTGCACCGACGCTCTCCGGCGGTGAAGCGCAACGCGTGAAACTCGCCAGCGAACTCGGTCGCCCCAGCACCGGCAAGACGGTTTACATTTTGGACGAGCCGACGACAGGCCTGCACTTTGACGATTTGCGCAAACTGCTGGATGTCTTGCATCGCCTTGTCGACATGGGCAACACCGTCATCTGCATCGAACACAATCTCGATGTGATCAAAACGGCCGACTGGGTGTTGGACATTGGCCCCGAAGCCGGCGCGGCGGGTGGCACGATTATCGCCGAGGGCCCGCCCGAGCAAATCGTTGCAGAAAAATCCTCTCACACGGGCCGGTTGCTGAAGAAAACACTCGACGCCGGACCCCATCGTGAGCGCGACGTATTCGATGCGAAAGCCGCGGCCAAGGCGGCGCTCGTGGCGCGGTCGGCACCGATTCTACCGACGCAGGATGAAGACATCCGTATGCCGTGGGAGCGCGACGGCAAGCGCTGGCATACCGAGCGCAAGCTCAGCCGCGACAATCAGGAGATCGAATGGGATGCCGACGCCTTAAGCTACGTAGTCGATCAAATCGAGAAACTTGGCAGCGGCAAACTCAAACCGACGGACTGGAACGATCGAGCGCGCGTTGAGATCATCGCCGACGCACCCGACGGTTTGAACCAATCGGCGACGCCTTGGTTCTTTCACGCGCTAACCGGCGGCCGTTGGCAGCTCGACCTAAACTTCCGTCTGCCCGATCGCACGTTTCAAAGCAAGAAGCTGCAAGCTGCGCTGGGATTGGGCACATTAAACGATCGCGAAGACGTGCATGCGTACAGCAACGAACCGCGCGTCAAGGTGCGACGGGGTTTTGGGGGTTATCAAAACGTGCGCATACTCGTGCACGACAAACCCGAAGTGCAGAGTGCTGCGTTTAAAACGTATCTCAAGGACGCTTGGAATAAGTATTGGAAGCACATCATCGATTTGGCGGGTGCGAAGAAAGACGCCGAGCCGTGGAAGACCGACGGCAAGGCGTGGCACCTGTCGCAGAAAATCATGAAGCCGGGCCGAAAGAAAAAGTGGGAGCCTTTGACGCTAACGCTGCTCGTGGGCCAACTGCAAAAGCTCATCCCCAACGCCAAGGTCGACTGGAACCGAAAGGTATTCGTTGAAATCAATGACGCCGGTGGCAATCGATTCTGCAAGATCATCACGCATCAGCCACAGTCGCTTCGCGTCGATTTCCACACGCCGCCGGGTCGCATCACGCCTGCACAGGTTGAGAAACTCGGCTTCGAACAACAATTCGAGCGCCCCGGCACCAGCGGCGCGGCATTCTCGATTTGGCTGCGCGATATGAAGGAAATCGACACCGCAGAGTTGCGAACGGTGGTAAAGATCGCCGTTTCCGGCTGAATCCGTTTGCTCGAATAGTCCAAACACCAGCTGCCCACAATCCCATTATTTGTAAATGAAAAGGCCGCACGTCAGGCGGCCCCTAATCAAGACGACAAGTGAATATATGTGGGGTCAATCAGTATTACCCCACCGGGAAACATCGATTGGGATTGTGTTGCGTAATTGTATCGAGATCAACATACTATGCTTGCCGTTGAGTAGCCCATACTCCCGGGAATATTCTTCATTTTTTTCGTGACGGCGATCGCTTTTGAGTGACTATTCGAATACCAAAGCGATCCCCAATACAACAGGCTAGATATGGCAGGCAACTTATCATGATTCACCTTGCGTCACCGAGCGGCGAGCAGTCACAGTGCACAGAGGCAGAACTGCACACCATGCATTCGAATGGCCAGTTGCTTCCGGGAACACTTTATTGGCGCGAGGGAATGGCTGACTGGCTGCCTGTAGAGACATTTTTCGGCGACGTAGTCGGCACTGAGAGCCTATCGAACCCGAACGCCGCCCCTCAAAGTAATCGCTATCACTTTCGAAAAGATATTAAAGGACTGGCTAAAGTCGTATTGGTATTATTGTTCTTGGGCGTGGTCGGCGATCTTGTTTCACTTTATAGCGATGTGCTCGAGAAAAAACTTCTTGCCCGTGATTTCACAATGGAGGAAGCCAATATTAACGACGCTCGCCAAAGCGTCATCGGCATTGCAACGTTGATATTGTATGTCGTCACAGCCATACCCTTTCTAATGTGGATTAGTCGTGCGAATGCGAATTGCCACGGATTCCATGCGCGCGGCATGAGATTCACACCAGGTTGGGCTGTAGGGTGGTATTTCATTCCGATTATGAACCTGTTTCGACCGTATCAAGTTATGGCCGAAATATGGAAGGTAAGTAAGCGCCCGCAGGATTGGGAAAGTCTCTCAACGCCGGGCATCGTTTCCGCCTGGTGGGCGCTTTGGCTTATTGCGGCTTTCGTGGGTCGCCTTTACTTCCGCCTTGCTATGAAAGCAGAGACCATCCCCGAGTTACAGTCGCTTTCGAATCTATCGCTATTCGTGGACGTGCTCAGTGTCTTCCTAACCTTAGTCGCATTTAAGTTAGTGTCGTCGATCACGCGGATGCAAACGGATTTGGTCGAGTCGAATGCGTTGATCGAGAAAGGCGATTCACCATCCGCCGGAACATGGTAACTATTGAATAGTGCAGACTTCTAACGTCAAGAATAGCCAGCCTCGCGCACCACGAGCCGATCTACTCGGCTCAATTTCGGTTGCACGTTGCCCGCTTTTAATTGGGGCGAAATCTCACGTCTAAATATGAATTAATTAACCTAAATACCCCCGAAAAGCGGTGATAGTCGTTGGGGGCGACGGCGCTAAGTTGACCCATTTACAACCGCCCCCTACATTCTCTTTATGAATTGGGCAAAATATGCCCGCACATACGGTTTTGACAGGAGACGCCCACATGGCTTTTGAACTGCCCGAGCTACCATACGCTTTTGACGCTCTCGAACCACACATCGATGCTCGTACGATGGAAATCCATCACGACAAGCACCATGCAGGTTACACGACCAAGCTGAACAACGCCCTTGAAGGCCATGCCGACTTGGCTGGCAAGAGCGCCGAAGACATTCTTCGCAATATCAACGGTGTGCCGGAAACGATTCGCCAAGCCGTCACTAACAACGGCGGCGGTTATGTGAATCACAATCTGTTTTGGCAGATCATGGGCCCTAACGCCGGCGGCGAACCGTCGGGCTCGATCGGTGACGGCATCAAATCGAGCTTTGGCGACTTCAACGCGTTCAAGGAAAAGTTTGCGAATGCGGCAGCCACGCGCTTCGGTAGCGGCTGGGCTTGGCTCTGCGTCGAGAAAGACGGCAAGCTAGGCATTTGCAGCACAGCCAATCAGGATTCGCCGTTGATGCAGGGTAATACGCCGATTCTCGGCCTCGACGTGTGGGAACATGCCTACTATCTGAACTACCAAAATCGTCGCCCAGATTACATCACGGCGTGGTGGAACGTCGTGAACTGGAGCAAAGTGGACGAACTCTACGGCGCAGCCAAGAAATAACCGAGAACTTCGCTCGATATAAATGAGGCCGCGACGTCAATGACGTTGCGGCTTTTTTTTCTATTCGGTAACACTTATTAGTGTGAGCCCAATGCTGGACTGGCTAGGTCAGGTGATAACCTGAGATCTTGCTCGCGATAGTTTGTGTCCGCACCGCCGTCTCTTTTATCGCGCACTCCATCACCGCGGCGTTATTGAAGAAATATGTCGCCGGTAGCATCGTCAGGCTTTCGCCAGACCTACAAATGACGCGCTACGTTCTGCGGACGCTTAACAGCGCGCAATGTCCATAACAACTATCCCGTTACATCCAACTGACCGCCAACGGTGCCGCTTGCACCATTCACCGCGGTCGAGACCGAACTCGCAGACGAATTCAACGTCATGCTTTGGGTGCTTTGCAAATACTGCGAATCGATCTGTAGAAATTGCGTTTGTTGCGATTGCTGCTGCAGTTGCCCCAACAGAGCCAGGCCGATCAACTCGCGAAGCGGATCCTTCTTCGACTCGTCGTCGTCCTGACCGAACAGCATCGCCGCCAGCGCCAGCGTACCGAACTCCATCGGCGCCTGCGGACGGGTATTCTGACTGATCATGCTAAGCGACGTCGACGAATACTGGTCCGTGCGCGACACGCTGCCAGTCACCTGTGGCGTATCGAGGCCGGTCGCACCGCGACCGGTCAGCGCACCGACATTGGCTTGTGAAAGTTGAACAGATCCAACGGAATCCATGGCTCGTACCTTTGAGTTAAAGTCAAAGAGATTGCTGAGCCGGACTTATATTCAATCAACGTGCCGAGATTTGACGCATGGTTAGATACCACGCGAATACCTTGTGTTGCTGGCTAGAACTCGCGTTTTTAAAGGACAATTAGCAAGATAAACGTTGCGTGCGGGAATAGGGCTTGTTCGGTCATGTGGCGTACAAACAACACTGCAGCCAGCCGATGTTGCAAAAAATCAACATGGAGCTTGCGGCATGAGACGCAACCCTACTGCAGCGTCCACCTTTGAGGTGGGTTCGTCGTGTTGGCCGCCTGGCTGACACCCTCACTCCAACCCTCGTCCTGCAAGGGAGAGAGGATAGTCGTCACCCACTTTTTTGATGTGGACTTAGTATTGCTGCGACGCCTACATGGAAGGACGTTCGCGCGTCGCGCGGATCAGCGATCCGATCGTGATCGGTGCAGCCGTCGCCTTCGGCTCGCGCCGTCGTTTGCGGGCTTTGGCCGCAGTTTCCTTTTGCGCCTTCTTTTGCCGCGCTTCGGAGTCCGCAAGCTCTTCAGCTTCTGAGAGCAAGTGCGTCTTCGCAAGCTCCCGCTCGGTGACCACTTGCAGCGCAACCGTCAAGCCAACCAATGCGAACATCAACTCGAGGTACTCTTCGTTGTGGAACGCACCGTGAATGGAGTAGCCCAACATGCTCAGCAGCAATGCACGACCGAGGCTATACGGCCAACCCAAGCCCGGCGGCAGCCGCTTCGCGCGCCGAATGAAACGCATCAGGCTGATCATCGTCCCGAAAATCAAACACAACCAAAGCGGGTGACCGAATATGCCCAGCTCTGCAAGGTTGGATAGATAAATACTGTGTGCCGCCTTGCGACCACCGAAGATCGCGTCCTTCGCTAACTCGAAGTTACCAAACCCGACACCAATTAACGGGTTCTGTTCAAACAGCACGCGGGCGACCGTCCACGTATAGAAACGCGAGTACGCCGACTTATCTTCTCGATAGCCGATGATCGAATCGACTCGTTCGATAATTTCGGGACCGAGGAATGCCACAGCAATCAATGCTACGACGCCGACACCGATCAACGCGCGGAATCGATAACGACTTCCCCATGCCATCATGCACAATACAACCGCAAAGGCCACGAAGCCGGCACGCGAGCGCGAACCGATGATCCCCAAACAAATCAAACCGGCACAGATCAAGAAGACCGGCCGCCACTTGGTTTTACGCACGAGCGAAGATCCGTAAAACACCAATGGCAATGCCATCACGCTGATCAACGCGAACAAGTTATTGTCGTAAGACTTTCCGTACACTTGGTGCGGGCCGATCATCAAAATCTTGATGCCACCCTTAATGGCCCAGAAACCGGCGGAAAACGCAATGATGATGAAAAAGATCTTGAGGCGACGATAATCCGATACCATGCCGGTCAGCAGCGCCGTGACCAACAAAATTTTGCACAGCCCTTTGAACTGATAGCTCGTGTGTATCGGTGGGATATCGACGAGATAGCGCGTGCCCGCAACATAGATAACGAGCATGGCGAATACGCCAATAAGCCAATGGGGTGCGACCAACGGGTCGCGTTTGACTTGCGTTTGCAAACGGCGCAGCCCGCCCGAGTCGTCGTCGCGCTCGGCCTTAAGCTCGCGCCGCACCGTCCCGATCGCAATCGCCCCGATCACCAGCGGCACACCTACTAACAATGCGTCCTGAAAATCATCGCGCCAACACAACACCTTCGGCTGCAAAATCGACACGACGTAATAGATGCACAACCCAAAAAAGGGTCGGTAGAAAACCAACGGCAGCACTGCGAACAGCACCGACGCATAGATAATGAATCGCATCGACATCCTCGCTCGGTCGACTCCGCAAGCAGGATTTACGTTCGTGCGGCATGTACAGGGCGCGTGGCGCCGCATGTTGAAGCCGCGTTAGGATCCCAGAACGGGCAAGGTCGTACGTTGAACGCGCTTGCCCGTTCCTATAAATCGGCAGGCCAGACGCTCAACCAAATCATTAAACCGCGATTGTCCCCCGGCCCACGCAAATTCTGCGGCCGCCCGCGCTCGAGCTGCATGCGCGAATTTTGCGCGACGATCGGTATCGACCCGAAGCGACTGGATCGCATCGGCAAACGCCTCAGCCGTGTTTGCTTTCACCAGCACGCCACAGCGCCCCGCGTTTAGTATTTCGGCACTGGCGTTGCGTATGTTGCGCTCATCCGCTTGCAACGCGATACACGATAGACCTGCGCTCATCGCCTCAATCAACGACAGGCCCAAGGATTCCGAGATTGACGGAAACACAAATGCGTCCGCCGCCCACAATGCGGGCCGCACCTCGGACATGGCCCCAGTCTGCAACACGCGTTCGCTCAAGCCGGCAGTTGAAACTTCGAGGCGTATGTCCGGTTCGGTCGGGCCGTCACCGACCAGCAGCAGCTTGACGTCGCTCGGCAATTGAGCCATTGCGTCGATTAATACACTGAGATTTTTTTCCGGGCTCAGGCGGCCCGTCCATGCCAAGCAGAAGTCGCTCTCGGAAAGACCAAACCGTTGTCGCGACGTCGCACGTTTGCTCTTAGAGGGCGGTCGAAACTGCTCGCTATCAATGGCGGCGTAGATGGCATGGCCTTTGGCAGGATCGAGCTCGTATTCCGCAATTACGCGCCTACGCGTGGATTGACTGTCGAACACAACGGCGTCCGCAGATTGAAAAGCGGTACGTTCGTTTCGACGTTTCAGCGTTCGGTCGAGCTGAAACGCGAGTCGTGTGGCGATGCTCGCACCGACACGTCGCTGCGCATCCGCACCGTCGTGAAGAATCGTCACGCCTCCACACACAAAAAAGCGCGGAATGGACGGCCACATAGCCTTCGCAATCGTGATTGCCTCGGGTTGGCAGGAGATAAACAAATCGACGGTGCCGGTTGCTTGCTGCAAGATTTGCTCTGCATCGGATAAGCGGCAACGCGATTGCAACGACCAATGCCGTGGCACCGCTCGATGGACGGGTGTCACGTGAATCGGCAATTGCCCGACGTGCTCGCCGTTTTCGAACGACGTTTTGTCCTGAGCTACGAGGAACGAGACCGTATGACCGGCGTGTTGCAATCCGTCCGCAAAACCAAACGCGCGGCGCGACAAGCCGCAGCTCGATGGTTGTAACGTCGGCATGTGCCAGAGGATTCGCAATGCCTTAGCCCCCTACCGGCATAAATGCAGATGCGGCATCGTCGTTCGCCGAATCTAGCCCGCACGCGCCGATCGTTTCATTGATAAGCGCCAAATAACGATTGGCCAGATTCGTTTGCGCGAATTGATTAACGAACATTTCGTCGCGATTTGCATCCACCGACGACGTCTGCCAACGGTTAAATATCCTGCGCATCGCATCTTCCAATGAATCCGGTTCACCGTGATACGCAATCGTCACGCCACCGGCATTGCGCAATAGGGTTTCGATCGATGCCCCGCGATGAACCAACGCCAGAATCGGTCGGTCGGTAGCCAAATACTCAAATATCTTTCCGGGATAGCAGTTCCGCCCATTCGAATGGGCCGGCGTCATGAAAAACAGCGCGTCGGCAGTTTGCATCGCTGTCGCGGCATCGGTGCGATCAACGTATCCCGTGCGCTCGACAAACGTACCATCATCTGGAAAAAAGGCGTTCTCTAAGTGCTTCGCGATGCTACCGACGAGCCTCAATCGAAATTGCCGACGGAACGACTCATTCGATTGCCGCAGACTTCTACAAGCGTGTAACAACGCTTGCGGTGATTGTGCGTGATAGAACGCCCCCACGTGTGCCATCGTAAACGCTTCGCGACCCGGGCGATTCGCCACACCAAAATCGCGAGCCGAATCGTCATATCCATTGGTAATACACGTCAGCTTAGGCTGCGCGAGCCGATATTTCTGTGCAAGATGCGGCGAATAATCGTCGCACGTAACGACGATATGATTCGCATTCGTCACCGTCTTAATTTCAAGCTGTACCCACTTATCGCGAATGCGATCGTTGGCAGGTGCAAACGCGAAGTTATCAACCACGGGATCGCGCAAGTCAGCAATCCACGGCAGCCCAGTTTTTTCTTGTAACGCCGCACCGACCAGTTGCACCGCATGCGGCGGCGACGTGGTTACGACGACATCGATATTGAAGCGTTTGATGATGCGACTCGCCGAGCGGATGGCGGCCGACACCCACCAGGACTCACCACCCAAATCCGCATACCGATCCGCATACCGTTGCGCCCGCCAATAAACCCGCTTCTGCATACGAAAGCCCGTGCCGTCGCACAGCGCGCCACCGAACGGCATCAATCGCGTCGCGATCCCACCAGGGTCGAACCCGGACACGCTGTGAATGGTGACGCCCGCTCGCGCGCCATCGTCGAGCGAACGATCGATCAGCGGATAATGTTGATGGTTGGCCGTCAGCACGTGAACGTCGGCACCGGCCCGCGCCCAACATCGCGCGAACGCCGCCGGTCGCTGCACACCACTACCACCCCACGGCGGATAGTTGTAGCTCACCAATAAGATGCGCGGCGCTGCCAACACGATCTCCTAGATCAAATGCATCCGTGCATACTCTCGCACGCGCCACGGCAAAGGCATCTCATTCGGCGCGGGCTCAATTGCTTTTGCCAACATGCGTCGCGCCCGCCAACGCCATCGGCCGACAGGTGCGGTTGCTGTCGCAGGCTTCGCTAGCTTATCTAACGTCGTCATCACACCTGCCGCAATCGTCGCGACGTCCGGCTGCCAACCTATCGAATCATAACGGCAAGCCGTGCCGAGCGGATTCCACACCGTTTCGTAACGCTGACGGTTGCTGATGCGCTGCGCCGTCCAACGTTGGTCGTCGCCCGGCCCCCAGACATAATGCGGGCACTCGCAAAGACTCGCCAGATGCAACCCGCCGGTCGAAGCACCAACAGCCAAACGCGCAGCCGACAACTGTTCAATAGCTAAATCCAGCCGCGGCTGCATCACGGCGACTTTGAAACCTTTGTCCGTCAAATGCGCGGTCAGCGCATCCCACCAATCCTGCGGCTGATTGCGTTCCGTTGCGACGGCGCGACAGCGCGGAATGAGCAACACATCATTTTCTACTGGGACATCGCGCCGCAATGACACGAAAGATTGATGGGCAGGCCGCGTCGGAAACAACGTGCCATCCAACGGCGGCGTCACGATCTCCGCATCGTCGATTGACAACCCAGCCTGACGACATGCCGCCCGGGTAAACTGAATCAACGACTGCCGCAGTTGATCTTGGTTAATGCGTTGCCCATTTTCGTCGACGCGATAGTCTTCGCTGGCGTGGCCCGGCATCGCAGGCGTGCGACATGGGCAAAACACGATTCGATTATCTTTTGATAGCAAATCGATAAAGAACGACCGACGGTCCGGCGGCGCGACAATAACCCAGCTTTCAGCCCTACGCCGCTGAATCATCCAACGGAGCCGGGCCTGCCAATTCATGACTTCCCAGCCAAACTCACCGATGTACGGCGCGATGATTTGGCGACGCGGTTTCATTTACAACCCTATTCGCGCTGCATCGGTGGTGCACCGCTGCTGTTGGCGGGCCAGTCTTCCACCAAGCGTTCGAAGTCTTCCTGCGTAGCAACCGCCCCCGGCTTGCGGCTGAGTTCCATCGCATCCATCGGCCACACATTCATGCGCCGTCGCATATCCAATATCGCCTTATGGCCAGTCGCGCGAATATGATCCTTAGTGCGCGCCGTGTAATGCGCTTTCAAGCCAAAAGGATACGCGAAACTGATCGGCGCGCGGCCCGTCCATTCGTGCAACTTGCGCGAAGCCGCACCTATCTCAACCATTTGTTGACCGTCGGCCAGCGCTGACAACACCGGGTGCGTGTCAGTATGGTTGCCGAATTCGACAAACTCCGGATCGGCTTGCGCGAGATCGTCGACTTCCAAGTAGGGTCGATACTTCGCCGCCAACGCTTCCGATGTTGTTCCCATCGTGCGGATCACAGCTTCGAGAATATCCGGCACGTCGGCACGATAGTGTTGCCGTACAAACGTTTCCAAATCCGCTTCGCCAATTGGGGGAACCTCCCACCCTTCGGCTTGCAGCGCGATCCAAACGCGTTCTTCAGCCCGTTCGCGTACCAGCCATGCAAGTTTGTGTTGCCAAAGCAATTCGCGATTTCCGACAACGCTTGTGACCGGGAAGATTGTCATCGGCAGCCGTCGCCGGAACAAAATGGGCTGCGCAATGCTCAGGTTATCCGCATAGCCATCATCAAACGTCAACACGACAGCACGCCGCGGCATCTCATTTCGTTCGATACACGCGATCAAATCCGAGAGGCGCATTACATTGAAATTGTCCGCGAGATAGTCGACTTCCCGTTCCAACGCCGCCGGCGAATGACAAAGCTGATCGCGCTCGTTAAAGACCGTCGTGTGCCGCGCGATGCTGTGGTACGTCAGGATCGTCGCAACCCGGTCGTTATAGCGCCGTCGCAACTTGCGCACGAGCTTGCCGGGCCACGTATCAAAACTGGTTTTCTCGATTATGGACGTCATCTCGCCGCCTCCGTTATGCCGCATGGGCAACATTGGTTCAGGATGTCGGCGAGTTTTTCGGTTGCCGCGCGACGCGTGCGATCGTACAGATCGGCGCCGACCGGCACATCGGGCAGGTCGTTATCGATCCAACGCTTAAACATGCGTTCGATCGTATGGCTCAGACCGTCGATATCCTCCGGGTCATGAAGGAATACCTGCGGTCGGTCGGCCAGCACGTCGGCGGCCGAACCATTGAGCGGCACGGCGGCTAAGATCGGCCGCCCACTACCAAGACATTCGTATACTTTTGCCGTCGTGTCTTTTTCGCTACCGGCTACCTTCGGCAACAACACGATGTTCGCATCGGCCTGACGCATCGCGCGACAAGTCGCACCGTGGCCGAGCATGCCGCCGTAGCGCACGTTCTTCGATCCCGAATTGCGTATGCGATCGAGAAACGGCCCCACGCGACCCACGAATACCAACTCCGCTTCGCCCCGCGCGCGCTCGCAGCGTGAACAAAACCGCTCAAACGCCTTAATGAGATTCTCGGGGCTGCGCGCGCCGTACAACGAGCCGGCATATTGCATCGTGAACTTCGCATTGCGCCGACGCTCGGTGGTCGCTCCGTAATCGCTCGGGTCGAAACCATTCTCGACCGTCGAAAACTTCACTTTGTCTAAATTCGGATAGCGAATTTGAAAGCGCGCCGTCATATGCTCGTTGACGCTGATCACGCGCGTGGCTTTTCTTAACACAGCACGTTCGGCCTGATGCGTTGCCATCGATCCCCAGCGACCGCCCCATTGCTGCCAATGGATGTACTCAACCCACGGGTCGCGAAAATCGGCAACCCACGGCAATTTCATTGCTCGACGCACAGCCATTCCGATGAGGTGATCGCTAAACGGCATACCCGTCGAGAAAATCGCGTCAAATTGATGCTGACGATGCAGCGCCTTGGCCAATCGTACGGCTGCCAACGTGCGCCATACACCCCGGTCGGGAAACGACAGTCGTTGTTGAACGCGCTCGAAGCGCCATTTTAATCCGTCGCGCCAGCGCTCGTGCGACCAACCGACGTATCGCGTGAACGGTGCAAGCCTACCGCCCCATCGATCGCCCAGCGCTGTCGGCCATTCGTCGACGCCTTCATGCAAACGATGCACGGCAACATGCTCGGGTACATCGCTTAAGCCTTCGTTATCGAGCAAGCGTCGCGCATCTTCCGTAGCTTCGGTCACGCTCGGAATTGGGCCGGTCAGCACCACCGGCTCCCACCCGAAGTCACCCAGATACTTCACGAATTTGCGGATGCGAATGGCACCCACCGACGCCAAAGGTGGAAAGCGGCTGGCAATGATCAGCACGCGGCGCATGTCGCCATCTTGCGGCTCAATTTGATCGTGATGCGCACGTCGCCCCGGCGTCGATGCCGCACTCGGCAATGACGTCAGTGTTCGCAGGCTTCGATCTAGAGGTTGCGTCGCCATCCGTCCTTCACTCGGTCGTCGCTACGCCTCAGCGATGACCCCGCGCAGGTCGCGCGATGCCACAATGAGGTCTCATAAGTTATCGAGCGTTTCGAGCAGTGACTGAAACGATTGCGATGGGCAGACGGAGAATGCGACCGCGCAAGATTTGCGCGACACTTAACTGCTATGCGCAAGAAATTGAAAGGTAGTGCGTTGCCAGCCAGTTAATACAGCATTGCATAGCTGTACGCTGGCCTCTGAGCCCGACCCGGTCGCGTTCAAGCACGAACCGAATTAGATCATCTGGCTGTCGTTCGACGCCCCGCGTTGATGGTCGATCAGTGCCTGCACCGAGTCGGGCAATACGACCGACGCTGGCAGAATTCCGGCTGCCAGTTGCGTACGCACGATCATCGCGTCGCGCTTAATCGCAACATCGCGGTCCGTCACGATCGCCTCAAAGTCGTCGAGGATGTTTTGCCAATCGTAATGATGGCTAACGAAAGTCCGCCCTGCATCGGCATAGTGGCTCACCATCTCATCGTCGCTGAGTAAGTCGCAAACGTGTCGCGCAAACTCTGATTCGTCGCCACCGATCAACAGGTGCTGGCCATGCTCGGCGTTTACGCAGGCAGCCGCTTTCGGTGTCGCAACAACGGGCCGACCGGCGGTCATCGCTTCCAAAATCTTGTTGGGCAGACCGCGTGCGATCTGCAAAGGTGCAACGCAAATGCGGCTACGATCGACGTACGGAAGCGTATCCTTCACGCTGCCCGTTACTTGAATGCCGTTGCGGCCATCCAATCGGCGCACGGCACGCGTCGGTTCACGACCGACGATCAAGAACTGTGCTTGCGGATGTTCGCGATAGACCACGGGCCAGATTTTGTTCGCAAACCATTCGACGGCTCGCGCATTGGGCGCGTAGTTCATCGACCCGAGGAATGACACGACCGGGCCACAGCGCGATGCCAACTTCAGGCCAACAGACGCGGGATGCACGCCGTTGGGAACGACGCGCACCTTGGTATCATCGCTTGCCTTAAGCAGTTGTTTCTCGCCTTGCGTGATAACCGTCGTCACATCGGCAGTGCGAGAAATCTTCTGTTCGTACTTGCGAAGCCGACGGGCCTCCATGCCATACACCCATGACTTGGGCCATGCGGCACGCTGAGCGTAGTCCGCCCACTTGCCGCTATCGACGTCGCACAAATCCAAAATGGAGCGCGGCGTTCCGTCGATCGCATCCAAATAAGGCGCCATGATCGAAGAGAAACACACCACTGCGTCAAACGATACTTTTTGCGACAGCCTCGCGATGCGATCCGTCATCTCGGTACTGGCGTATGCGCCATGTGTAAACGTGCGGCCACGCAGCAGCGATAGGCCTGCTTTTACCGTCGCCCAACGACGATTCCAATTCACAGCAATCACGCCGCGACACCACCGTCGCAGATGGCGCACGCGCAGTGCGTCGCGTTCGTTTTCAACAAACGTGGCGCAATACACGTTGTGCGATAGTGCCAAACGATCAATTTGATGGAAGGTGCGAATGCGATCGCCCTTGTCGGGCGGATACGGCAGGCGGTTGGTCAGATAAAGAATATTGCGTCGCTGGTTCACGATGGCAGGTTCCCCCACTGCATCCCGAAGGTCTATCCCGGAATGGACCGGGCGGCCCACGCTCCGACGGGCCGGGTGATCGACAAGGGCAGGTAGCGCCAAACGCGCCGGGCCAACTGCCAGCGGGCGGACGTAGGAGATAGCTCCGGCGATCGCGCCCCGTTCGGGACCAAGGTTTGGTACTCCAATGGTGTCGGCTCAAAGCCGCAGTGCCTTTTGAAATCAAACGGGCCTTTGTTGTCGTACCGCGTGCGACCGAAGTCAAAAACGCTACAACCCCGCCGTACGCCCTCCAACATGCACTGCTGGTACAGATAATGCGTCAGGCCGTAAAGCTTCACGCGCTCATCCACGCCCACGAAATACGGCATAATGGCGTCTTTGAACACAAATGAGATCAGCCCCGCCACGGGCCGACCTTCGAGGCGCAAAAGTTGCACGATACAGCGATCGCCAAAGCCACGTCGCAACGCCTGAAAGAAATTTAACGGGTAGTTTGGCGAACCGAGCCGGCGCATCGATCTGGCGTACAGTCGCCAAACATCGCGCAGGTTGCCTGCATCATGCTCGACGACCAACGGATAGCGCTGCCCCGCTTGTCGCGCTGCGGCACGCGCTTTGCGCGGAAAAACGGCAGGCACATCTACTTCGCAATTGGGCAACGGACCGCGAAACGCTGCGTGCGTTTTTTGCACGGGCAAGTCGGAGACCATCGCCCGCTCGCTGCGTAACTGAATGCTGGCGGCTCCCACCTGCTCACGTAACGCACACGCTGCGTCGAACAGCGCGATTGCAACGCCCCCATCCTCAGCCGCGATACCACCATACGTAGCGTACGGCACGCTCAAGAGAAACGTGGGCGAAAAGTGGCTGCGAATTTCGAAAAGTGGAAGGATACCCGCAATATCTCCGCCGCGGCGGGCCAGCAGATAATGGGCGCGATGCGGAAAGCACGTTTCGACCGCCTGCCGCCACGCGAGTTCGTGAAACAGCGTCGTATCGTCATGGCTATCGAGGAACCGTTGCCAGTCACGCTGCGAATCGGTTCGCAGCGGCTCGACGTGTAATGCCAACGCGGGCACGCCCGGTTCCGGCAGGTAAACAGCGGATGCAGAAATTCCCGACGACGCGTCTGGGCTAGACCTCGTCGCTGTCTTCATATTCGTAGCGCGAGCCTTTGGCTCGGCAATCGGCGGCAATACATCCGAGGACATTGAGCTTGTTCGATTGCAGCCAGTGCAGTGACTGACGCACCAAGTGGGCGGCCGTTTTGTTCATCCGCACCACCAACACCACGCCGGTACATAGCGCACCGATTGCGCCCACATCCGACAAGGCCTGTACCGGTGGAGTATCGACGAAAATGTAATGAAACCTCTCGCGTAATTCGTCGAAGACGGCTGCGGCCCCCCGCGAATTCAGCAATTCGGTCGGATTCAGATCGTGACAGGTACCTGCGGACAGCAGCGACAAATTGCCCAACGGCGTCGCCTCGATGGCGTCGTCGAGGGAGCATCGGCCCGACAGCACATCGGACAAACCCGGTGAGTTTGGCATTTTGTAAAGGCGTGCCAGGCTCGACTGACGGAAGTCGCAGTCAATCGCGAGCACGTTTAGGTGGCGCACTTCGGCCATGACGACGGCCAGGTTGGCAGTCGTAACGCTCTTGCCTTCTTTTGGAATGCTGCTGGTAACGGCGATGGCATTGCGTTTGCCGGTGGTATTGCGTCGCAGCAACCAGGTGCGTGCCGCGCGATATTCTTCGGTGATGATCGAGCTTCGGTCGATCGCCGTCACCACGGTGCCATGCACATCCCACGGCGGCGTCGGTGCCAACTGTTGCGTGGTCATGCCCTTCCGAAGAAGCGGCTCGCTTGCGACAGACCGATCGGCATGCCCAATGGCGCGAAACATGCTGCGATCCGGCAATACTGAGCGAACGTCGGCCGTTTCGGGATCCACGATAACGCGCGGTACCGATGTGCTGTTGCGCTGATGCGCTTGCGCTCGTTCGACTTCGGCGCGTTTGAGTGCTTCGGCAATGCGACCCATGATGCGTATTCCTCTCGACTAACGGGCGACCTATTCGCCCCCGACCAAGCTGTCGAACAGTTCGGTGGTGGATTGCGTTAACTGTTGATACTTCTCGGGCTGCTGCAAGCTGCCGTACGCCACTGCACCCGCCGTGACCGCTCCGGCCACCACGAGCATCCCGGCCATCGGCATAATCACCATGCGCCGCAATATGCGCTGGCGCGAAGCACCGGCAGTGATGATCTCATCGATGCTTTCGATCACGGGAATGCCGAGCGAGGTCGTCAATTGCTTCGCTGTTCGATACGAGTGATCGATAAGCTCGGCGATAACGACGCTCAAAATACCGACCGCTACGCCCAAGCCCACGCAGACCAACATGACCAACGAGACCTTCGGTGTGATCGGCGTTCGGGTAACCCATGCATCCTGCATCGCCTCAAAGCGAACCGCACGATTCATGTTTTCCAGATACAGCACCTGTGCGACCGGCGCGATGTGATCTTGCCAATCGCGCAATTCCGATTCCAAGCGTCGAATCTCTGCCTTGGTTTTGTGATACAGGTGACGATGTTCGAGTGCCAACGTGCGGCTGCGTTCGATTTCACCAAGCCGCCCCGTTACGACGGCCAGTCGCGCTTCGGTGTTGGTGAGCTGATTCTGAACCGAACCGAGATCGGCCTCGGTCAGTCTTGCCGTCTGTTGGACCTTGATCAGTTCTTCGGGCACGTCGTTAATCGCGACTGTCGGCGGCGTGTTCTCCAATTCCGCCTTGCGCATGGCTAGCAACTCGTTAAGGCGAACGATCTCCGGGTGAGACGCCGTCATTTCCTTGATCGTAAGCCCCTGCTGAATCTCGGCAGTGATGCGCTCGATTTCCTGGGCCAGCCCTGCATAGCGCGGGTTCGGGGCCGTGTGCTTCACCGTCGGCTTATTCGGCGTATCCGGAGACTCCGCCACTGCTAGCTTGCGCTGCAATTCGAGTTGCGTCGCCTTTAAGTTGCTGATGTCTCGCTCGAGATCGATCTTCTCAAAGATCAGTCGCGACTCTTCTGCCTGCGTGACGTCTGGTTGCTCCGGGTTGATGCTCGGGTATTTCACCTCAAACTCGAGCAAGCGCTGTTGCAATGCGGCAATCTTTTCGCGCGATTGATCCGCTTCGGACATCAAGAACGCATGGGCATCCTGCAGGGCGTTGACCGCAAGGTCTGCCGCCTTCGGTATATACCGAGCCCGCAATCCTTCCAGCACCGCGGGCACCATCTTCTTATTCGGATGGCGTAGCGCGATCTTGGTGATCTGCACGTTGTCGGTATCGGAGATAACCTTGGCGGAAAGTCCCGATGCCACTTGCGAAACCATTAGGTTCTTACGCGTCACACCTTCCGGCGCGAGCCTGCCGTCTTCCAGTTTCGGCAACCGGTCAAACCAACCCTGATCGCGCAGGACCGACTCGATCATTTCCGGCTTGCGTACTTCCTCGATCATTCGCGCCTTCACGTCGGCCAGCGGCTGCGCCCATGTCGACTTGTTGACGATGGAGAAAATCGGATCGGCTTCGCTGCGAATGAGGGTGGCACCTTCGTAGTCGCGCGGAATAAACAACGAGCCGACAAAGGCCAACCCCATCAGGCTGAACGTCGGAAAGATGAACAGCCAACGACGGGCGCGAACCACGCGCCAGATTTCGCGCAGCGTATGCCGCACGTCGTTGACGGAAAACTCATCGAGATGGCTTTGCGAGAACTGTTGCATGATGCATGAATCCTTAACGGCGACTTGCATCCACAAGCCGCAGCGGAAACAAAATAACGCCTAACGGTTGCGATCGAATCGATCGGTCGCGTCAAAGGCAATACCCGACGTATTGATCGCAGCACCTGCCGGTTGCACCGGCTGGAACAATTCGGTCAGCTTTTGCCCTACATACGCCAACGGCGTCGGGGGCACGTATAAGATGTCGCCTTCGAGTAAGTGAAAGTTATGCTCGAGTTGACCGCGCTTCATGATGTCGTTGGCGTTCACGATCATGACGCGGCGTTTGCCGTCTTCGTGGCTCGGTCGAATCACATGCGTTCGGTCGGCCCATGCGGCAAACGTCGGTTGCGCCGCACCCAAGACGGAAAGCACCGTATCGCGCCCCGTATAGACACGTGGCCCCGGTGCGGCAACTTCTCCAAAAACGTAGATTCGTTTGCTGTTTCGTTCGACGACCGTCACGCTAACGACGGGGCGTTGGTAATACTTGCGCAAGTTCGTTTCGAGTTTGCGTGCGATTTCGACCGGCGTCAGCCCGGCCACTTTGATATCGCCAATGAGCTTGAGCGTCACCTTGCCGTCGGGATTGACGCGAGCATCTTCACCATCGACTTCGGGCGCGTTGGGCGACGTGATTTCGAGGCGATCGGGGGGCTGCACGATGTAGTCGGTGCCCGTCACGTCGGCCTCGTAGTCGTGTACGAACGAATTAATCTCCGCATCGCTCGGTCCGCAGCCTATCAAAAACAAGCCGCAGAAGATGAGGATGACCAGACAAACTTGAAACAACACGCCCGACCATCGCAGTCGTGGTCGTGGGGCATCCGTGTACCGTCCGTAGATTTGCATGGCGAAGTCCTTTCGCATGATCTTCCGTCCGCAGCGCGAGACCGCATCTGCAGATTCACTCGAAGGGCTTATCGGGTGCACCCGTGGGGGGCTGAATAAATGAGTTTTGGGAACTTGGCTGATAAAGACGGCGAACGGGCGCGCTACTCATCGATCATATTTGACCTTGGATATTCTGGGACGCCGCCGAAAATATCGGCAGATGTTGCGCGACCTGAAATAACATCGTTCCAGTCAGCTCATTCGCGTCACCAATCCGCATCGATCATCAAGCCGCTTAACATCGCATTCCGATAATTCATGCATCGACAGTCAACGAGCGCTCGTGTGCTGCGCCGACCATTACATGGTCGCGCAAAACTTGCCGCTCGACTAACTACCGCGTTCTTCGGAGTCGCCGCGCATGTATTGCGAACATTTCGGGCTACAACTACCGCCCTTCAACAACACGCCCGATCCACGGTTCTTCTTCAACTCGCCCGACCACGAAGAAGCGCTGGCATCGTTGTTGTACGCCGTCGAAGAACGCAAGGGCTTTGTATTGGTTACGGGGGAAGTCGGGGCGGGTAAGACGTTGCTATCGCGACTACTGCTCAACCGCCTGCACGCCAACGTGCGCACCGCTGTCATCACCAACACGCGACTCAACGGACCGGAACTTCTCGAAGCCATCTGCCGCGAGTTTGAGATCGAAACCGGCGAGGCCGAAAGCTCTGCCGAACTCACCCACAAGCTGGAAGAATTCCTGCTCGAACAGTACGCCCGCGACCGATTGGCCGTGGTCGTTATCGACGAAGCGCAAAACCTGCCGCTCGAAGCCCTCGAAGAATTGCGCATGCTCGGCAATTTGGAAGCCGACGACGCGAAATTGCTTCAGGTACTTCTGCTGGGCCAACCCGAACTACAAGAGGCCTTCCGCCATCCCTCCCTACGGCAAACGTTTCAACGGGTGTTCCGTACCTTCCACCTGCGAGCCCTCAATGAACCGCTGACCGCCGGTTACATCTATCACCGTCTGTCGATCGCCGGTGCCGCCATCAAAGAACCGCTCTTTAGTCGCAAGGGGATCGAGGCGGTCTACCGTCACAGCGAGGGCATCCCGCGACTAATCAACCAAATTTGCGATAACGCCCTGCTCGCAGGCTTCAGCGCCGGTAGCGGCAAGATCACTGAAGAACTCGTCGACGAAGTCGTCCAGCAGATGATGTCGCTCGACGCGCTGCGCGATCGCCCCAAGCCGCACGGTGCGTTCGCCCGTCAAGCGCTTGGCGTTCCGGAAGAACCCAACGTTGCACCGGCACCACGCGCGGAAAGCGACGCGGTCAAACCGATGTCGGCGACCGTCGGTGCGTTGGGCACACCCGCCCCGTCGTCGGTCTCGAAAGATGCCGTCGACAACCTCACGCAGCGGCTGCAACAACTCGAAGCCAGCCTGACGCGCATCGAATCGAGTAGCGGCACAACCAACGCGCCGAAGCCCGGCGAAATCTCCGATGCGCGCCGCGCGCTCGATCAGATCAAAGCGGAAACGCGTTCGTCACAATCGCAACTCGATGAATTGCTGAAGCGCGCCGAAACGTCGGCTCAAGCGATCGAAGGCCGCGCCGCGCAAGCCGTCACGCAAGCCGAAAAGAACCGCGCAGACATCGAAGCCCGCACGGCAGCGATGCTCGATGAGTTCACCAACCTGTCCAAGAACCAGAAGGATCGCGTCGAAGATATCCTGCGTGAAGGTCGCGACGAACTCGATGCCGTCCGCGAACTTCGACGACAAGCTTCCGAGATTCATCAAACGGCGCTACGCCAACAGCAGGAATCCGAGCGGCGCGTCAGCAAAGCCATTGCCGATGCCGCCGACTTGTCCAAACGACTGGAAGGGCAAACGCGCGACTTCCTCAGCTCGGCCAAGGATCAGAGCGGCGAATTGATCGACAAACTGCAAACACTGTTCGCCGAGATGCAGCAGAAGAGCGAAGCATCGCAGCAGCGCATGATCGAGATGCTGTCGCAACAGCGCAGCGATTTTGAGAAAGCCCAAATCACGCTCGACGACGCCACGCGCAAAGCGACCGCCCGCTCGAACGATGTAGCCAAACACAGCGACGAAATCATCAGCGGCCTCAAGACCGAAGCCGCCGAGGTCATCACCACGATTCACGGCGTGCGCGACCGCACCGTCGCGCGGTCGGAACAAGCCTGCCAAAACGCCGACGCGTTCGTCACCGAGATGAGCGCCAAGATGGGCAAGGCGCACCAGAATCTGATCGCGTTGGCCAACGACGCCGAAGCGAAGGTTGCCTCCGCCACCAAGGCGCTGGCCGATGTGCAAAACACGCTGCTCGCCGACGCCGAGAAGGGTCGCCGCCAGTCTGACGGTATCAACCAGCAAACGCGCGACATTCTCGACGAAACTCGGCGCAACTGCGAAACGCTGCTTAGCAAGCTTCGCGAAGAAGTCGCCGAACAATCACGCCTCGCCGAAAAGGCATGGGCTGAGACGAAAGACCGCGGAACGCAAACCCTGGGCGACGTGCGAAGCGAACTCGAATCGGCTCGCACACTGACTGAAAAGACGCGTACCGAACTCGAAGCCGTCGTCAACCGCAGCCACGACGAACTGTCGAAGGCTCGTGCGGCGCTCGAAGAAGACATCGAAACCAATCGCGGTGCCGTTGCCAAACTTTCGCAAGACGCGTTGGCCGTGAAGCTCGACTTCGAACAACGCTTCAAGTCGGCCCGGGCCAAACTCGATCAACTGCTCGGCGATCACGACGCGTCGGTCACCGAACGCATCGAATCCCTGCGCGGTCACCTCACGACCACCGAGTCAGAAGCCGAACGCATACTCGACGAACTCAAACAAGCGCTCGATCGTGCCGACACGCAGAGCACCGACTGCCGCAATCGATTGGAGGAAGTCGCCGCCAACCTGCGCGACGAATCCGATGCGATGATCGAAAAGCAGCGTCAGGCCGTTGCGGCAAGTCAGTCGCAACTCGAAAAACTCACCGAAACGGCCGACACCACGACCGGCCGCTTCCAAAACGAACTGCGGCAGATCAACGAATCGGCGCGCAGTCGGATGACGGCCATCGGCAAGGAACTCGCCGAAGTCTTGGCCAAGGCGATCACGCGTGCCGACGACGTGCGCAAAAAGACCGAGAGCGAATCGGCGCAACTCGCGGCACGCCTCGACAAAACGCGCACCGAAGCGTCAGAAAACGTCGAGAAAGCCGAAGACGCCATTCGTCGCATTCGCATGCAAAGCAAGTCGTCGCTCGAAGAAGTGCGTCAATGCCTAACGCAAATGACCGAACGCGCAGACGCCGTGCGACGCGAAATCGGCAGCGTGGGCGACGAAGTCAAACACATCTCCAAAGAAACGACCGACAAGCTCGTTAAGACCGGCGACCGTATCACGATGCAAGTCGAAAGCCTGCGGAAGAACGCTCAGGACGAAGCCGATGCGAACGTCAAACGCCTCACCGCAGTGCGTCAGCAAGTCGAACAAAGCGCCGAACAAATGCGCGAGAACGCCAGCAAACTGCTCGACCAAGTGCAAGCGGGAACGGCGGCGCTGCGACGACATGCCGAAGATATGCTGACACAAGCCCAGAACGGTGCCGACAAGCTCAACCAGTCGGCCTCGACCATGATGATTCAGGCGCAGACGTCGTCCGAGCGCTTCCGCGAACAAGCCGAGACGCTATTGCACAACGCCGAAACCATGGCCGAAGAGATTCGCGGCGAGGTCAACGAGCTGCGTGCTGAAGTCGCCGAAGAAGCCGACCGCGCTCGCGAAGACATCAACGCGTCCGCCGAGAAGATGATGACGCAGGCGCAGGGTGCATCCGACCGATTCCGCGAACAAAGCGAAGCCCTATTGAAGAACGCCGGTAAGATGGCAGAAGATATTCGCGGCGACATCGGTGCGTTACGCAATCAGGTCAACGAAGAAGCCGAGTCGGTCCGCAGCCAAATTACCGACGCACGCGGCGAAATTCTCAACGCCCGCGAAGAAACGGCCGCCGTGTACGAAGCTGCCGACCGCACACGACGCGAATCGGAAAAGCGCGCCGCCGAAATCCTCAAGGCCGCAAAAGACACGCAACTCAAAGCCGAGAACCTGCTCGCGTTGCCGCAACAACTCGTCGAAGAAGCGCGGCAGCAAGCGACGGCCCTTTCGGAAATGTCGCGCAAGGTGGCGTCGATCGTGAAGAACCTCACCGAAGCGGGCAGCAAGGCCGAAGGCAACAAGAAGTCACTCGACTTGGCCCGACAAGAGGCGGACGACAAACTTACGACGCTCAAGCGCCACACCGAACGCGTCGGCCAATTGGTCGGCATCATTCGTCAGCTTTACGGAACGATGGACGCCAAGATGGATCGACTGCGCGGTCGCTTGAGCCAGGTCGACGATCTGTTCCGCACTGTCCCGCAAGAGTTAAACGGAATTCGCGCGATGCTCGACGACGACGATCTAAGCGAGCGACGCGCACAAGCCGCAGCCAACCCACCGGCAGACGACCGCATGCATCGCGCCGCCCCGCCGCCGACGAAGTCCGGCGCGACGGTAAGCGTTGCAAACGCGCAAGCGACCGACGGACGTCGCGATTTGCCGAATTTGCTTAGCGACGACAACGACGATCAAGGCGGCAACACCTATCGCGCCGAACCGAACTCCTCCGGCGGTGCGACCATTACCGTGACGAAGCCGCAGCAAAAGCAAACGTATCAACAGCGACAGTCGGTCGTCGATCCGGCAGCAGCCAAGGCGGCTTGCGAAGAAGTGCGCAATACGATTCAAGCCGGCAGCTTGGGCGATGTCGTCCGACGTAACCAAAAACTCAATCAATGGTTGAAAGATGTGCTCGGCGAGGAAGGCGTGGACGGCCCGAACGAAGGTGGCGACGAACGTTAAGCATTAACTGTAGGTGCGTCATCCACATTAGAAATGTGGATGACGTCTACTCCCTCTCCCTCGCAGGGAGAGGGCTGGGGTGAGGGTTTCAGCCGCAGCGAAAAGTGTCGGAACCCACACAATTAATGTGAATGAGGTAGTAGGTGTATTGCGATCAGCGTCGGGTCAAAAAATAATTCGCAGCCGTCGTTGAGTAGACCGTTATGACGCAACTCCATTCATCACCGACCGTCGCGAACGAGCCGATCCGCCTCAACATCGGCTGCGGTGAAAGCCGCCGCCGCGGTTACATCGGCGTCGACGCTAGGCCCGACAAAGGCACCGACGTCGTCGCGCCTGCCTGGGACTTATCCCACTGGCCCGTCGGCAGCATCGACGAAATCTATTGCCGCCACACGCTGGAACATCTCGACCCCGGAGATGCACGCCGCGCGTTGCTGGCATGGCACGACGCCCTCAAACCCGGCGGGCTCGTGCATTTGATCGTGCCCGACCTGCTCTTTCACGCGCGACAACTTCTTGGCGAAGTCACGAGCTGGGACGACAACCCCGAACGCAATTTCGAACACGCCATCAAAAGCCTCTACGGTTGGCGCGCCGAATGTCGTGGCGGCGACGGTGAAGACGCCCACCGATGGGGCTATACGGAAGCGTCGCTGACGGAGCTGTTACGCGACTGCGGCTTTATCGAGATACGCCGCGTGCGCGAGGGCGAAGATAGTGAGCCTTGGCATTTGAATGTGACGTGCGTGCGACCGAGTTAGAGCGAATGGTGCAGACATGACTTTCGCAGCGACCACTGCGCGATTGCTCACCTTTATGGGGTGCCATGCTCACCCTTCAAGGGGAGCATGCGGGAGCGGGCATGGACCAAGGAATGCCTCAGGATCTCGGTCGTCACCGGTAGCCTCATGCATGCCTTGAAGGGCAAACATGCCACGCGCCGGCGTTGGCATTCTTAGCTAGAAACGCCACTAATCTCGTATCCACGACAGATAATATGAACACCATCAAGGTCGCCACGATCACCCCAACCTCGCACGAGTGAGCTAGCAAGCACGATATGATGAACATGGTCGTTTTGCACTTGGAGGTCCTCAAGTACACTTAGACGTTTTACCCATCGAGATCTTTCATCGCTATCTGCAAATTCGTAAATATCATATATCTCGCCGGGAAACGTCTCTCCTGCGCCATTTCCACTTGTCTCGAACTCAAGCCGAAGCAAACCCGTAAACTTGATTTGCCATTGGTTTTCGCCACCACCTTCATCAGGCGTTGAAACAACGATTACCATCCAATCGAATGTAGGAGACACTCGAAACTCAATTAGTCCGCTATCGTGGAATTCGGAATTACGCCCATCTGCTGGTCGAATACGGGGTGGCTTCATCTTTCCGTCCAGCTTGGATTGAAGTTTCGAATCATCTCTTCCTTTCATCCTAGACAATGCACGTTTCGGTGGGTTGAGTACAACACCACCCTACCCATCCAAATTCCCCCGCCGCGCCTTCAGCGACACCAACAACACCGCGATATCCGCCGGGCTAATCCCGGCGATGCGTTGGGCTTGGCCGATGCTGCGTGGGCTGACGGCGGAAAGTTTCTCGCGCGCTTCGTGGCGCAGTTGGCTGACGGCGTGATAGTCGAACGCCTCAGGAATTCGCTTCTCTTCCATGCGGCGGAAGCGTTCGATCTCGCGCGTTTGGCGTTCGATGTAACCGGCATAGCGCGTGCGGATGCGCACGGCCTCAGCCGCTTCCGCGAGCAAGGCACGCGTATAGCTGGCGGTGGAGGCGGAGGCTTCTACATCGTTACTTTCATCAACAACCATGCGACCCGACCCGTCGTCGCCCCCACTCAACATCTCCCGATACCACGGTTCCAAATCGAGAGTCGTCTCAACATCGTGGTCGCGGTCCGTGCGCCCAAACCACGCCAGCACCGAGCGGCCATCGATCTTGGTCTGCTTGGCCCAGCGATCGAACGACGCGATCGCGTGCTGCTTGGCGTTAAAGCGCGCCCAGCGCGCGTCATCGACCAAGCCCAACTCGCGCCCGAGCGGCGTTAAGCGCTCATCCGCATTGTCGGCCCGCAAAACCAAACGATACTCCGCGCGCGACGTAAACATGCGATACGGTTCGATCGTGCCCTTGGTCACCAAGTCATCGATCATCACCGCGATATAACTCTGATCGCGTCCCATCACCAACGGCTCGCGCCCCAACACCGCCTGCGCTGCGTTGACACCCGCAACCAGCCCCTGCCCCGCCGCCTCTTCGTAACCGCTGGTGCCGTTAATCTGACCCGCCAAATACAAGCCGCTCACGCGCTTGGTCTCAAGCGTCGCCGCCGTTTGTTGCGGCGGTACATAGTCGTATTCAACGGCGTAACCGAGTTGCGCGATGCGCGCCTTCTCCATACCCGGAATCGTGCGCACCATCGGCTCTTGCACGTCCTGCGGTAGCGACGTACTGATACCGTTGCAATAAATCCGATCGCTGTCGTAGCCCTCGGGCTCGAGAAAAATCTGATGCCGCGGCTTATCTGAGAAGCGCACTACCTTGTCTTCAATGCTCGGACAATAACGCGGCCCCATCGCTTCGATCTGACCGGTAAACATCGGCGCGCGATGCAGGTTGTCGTTGATCAGCTTGTGCGTTTCTTCATTGGTATAAGTAATCCAACAATCGATCTGCGGTTGATCGATGCGCTCGTTCATAAACGAGAACGGCAGCGGCACATCGTCGGCCGGTTGCACTTCGAGGCCGTCGTAGTTGATCGTGTCGCGCGCGATGCGCGGCGGCGTGCCGGTCTTGAGGCGTCCCAACTCCAAACCGAGTTCTTTCAAATTACCGCTCAAGCCGACGGCGCTGCCTTCGCCAACGCGGCCACCTTGGGCCTTGGCCTCGCCGGTATGCATCAGCGCACGCAGGAACGTACCCGTCGTAACAACCACCGCGCGGCACGCATACACTCGACCATCTTGTAGCGTTACCCCTGTTACCTGCTTGCGACCTTCGGCGTCATCTTGCGATTCAATCCGCTCGACGCAGCCCTCCACAATATCGAGCCCCGGCACGTTGCTAATGAGTTCTTGAACCGCACATGCATAGAGCTTGCGATCGCACTGCGCCCGTGGTGCCCACACGGCCGGCCCCTTGCGGCGATTCAACATGCGGAATTGGATGCCACCGATGTCGGTCGCCAGGCCCATCATTCCGCCCAGCGCGTCGATCTCGCGCACCATTTGGCCCTTACCGATGCCACCGATAGCCGGGTTGCAACTCATCCGCCCCAGCGCCGCCCGCTCCATGGTGACGAGCAACGTCGGCACGCCCACCCGGGCCGCCGCCCATGCCGCCTCGGTCCCGGCATGACCGCCGCCGATGATGATGACTTGGTAGTCTTGGTTCATTGGCGGGTATTGTATTTGAAATTTTCGGGATGTTTAGGTGGTTGGGAAATGATTGCGGACGGTCTCTGATCAAATATAAGGTCGCGTGATTCCCCACCCTTCGCTGACGCGAAGGATAGGGCACCCGGGGGAATTGAGTTTGAAATTCGAGGGTTGCTTCGGTGGTTTGGGAGGGATTGCGGACCGTATTTGATCAAGGTCGCGCGTCATTAGGTGCCCCATCCTTTCCGCTAGGAATGGTTGGGGAATCGCTTCGACGAGCCGAATTGAATGACGATCGTTGCAGCAAAAAACAGGCACGCAGCTCTTCGCTGCGTGCCTGATTCGGCCACCCTCTCTGGTGCCCGGCCTTAGAACGTTTTGTTAATTGCGACGCGGTTTTCGTTGATCCGTGTCGCTGGATTTAGTCCCCCAGCCCCAGAGGGGCAGGGGCACCCGGCGGGTTGTTGTCCCCAGCCCTAGAAGGGCAGGGGCACCCTGACGCTGTGGCTCCGGTTTGTAACCGGTGTCTGCTCGCTCAGTCCAAGCTCCCCGCGACGTCCAGCGTGTACCGCTTCCTCACGGGCGCGGCTCTGTTGGCTTACGGGTTGTACCGCCACATCTCGCCGCCTTCGGCACAAATCAAAATCGTGGCATCGCTGAAAAACTTCACGTTCGTCATCAGGTTCGCCGCGAAACTGCCGTCGCCGAAGACCGGCGAAATGTCATTCCACGTCTGCCCACGGTCAGCACTGAACACGACGAAGCCCTTGTTGTTCGGGAACGTCTGCCCCACCAACACAACCACATCACCGATGACGGACATCTTCCACGCGCCGCCCTGATACGTGATACCCGAATCGGCGAGGTTGATCTTGGTCCAATTGTTAATGTCGCTCGGGTCGCCGCTCAGCGTGTAAATCAACGGGAAGCGCAACGACTGATCGAAACCGCAAACGATGCCGCTGGTTTCGCTCCACAAGTGAATGTCGTGCAACTCGCCATCCATCGTGCTCGGCTGCAATTCGATCTTGTTCATCTCGTACTTGTCGGTGTTGTTACCCGTCGGGTAATACACCGTGCCCGGCATGTTGATCACGCTGCCAACACCCCAGAAGCGATTGTTGAACGCGATCACGCGCGACATCTGTTCCGAAGGTTGCGCGCCGCTCAGGAACGTATCGAGTTCCATAAAGTTCGTCTCACCCGCATCGCGATAGGCCGTTTGCGTACCCGTCAGGCTATCGACAAACATTTGACCGTCGTCGGTGACGGCGATGTTCTCACCTTGCGAGACGGCAGTGAACGCGCTGTTGCTGCCCGAGTACAAACCCACGAGTTGACGCTGCGCGCCCGATTCGTCGATCTCGAACACTTCAAAGCCACCGGCAGTGTCCGTTCCCGTTGCGTAAAGCTTTCCATCGGCTGCGCGGAAAATGTCGTTGATGCGCACTTCCTGAAAGTTCAATTCCTCGTCCCACGTTACGCCGCCGTCGATCGTGACGAACAAGCCGAATCCGCTCGCGTTCGTGCCGCAGCCGATATAACCATTGTCGCGATCGTCGAACCAGAATGCGTCGGTGTGCGTGCCGCCGCAGGGCTGCGTCAATTGCGACCAGGTGTTGGATGCCGGCGTGTTGTCGTTTTGATCGTCGTCGTCGTCATTGTTGTCATCGATGCCGACGCCGTCGTTGCCGTCGTCGACCTGAGGGGCAACCTGATCGTCGTTGTTGTCGTCGGGGACGACCACAACGGGCGCCATGGTTTCACAGCCCACCAAGGCGAGGGCCAGCATCAAGCTCAAGATCGTGGATTTCAGAGTTTTCGCAGTCATCGGTCGTCTCCTGCTGCTGTTGCAAGGTCCATCGAATGGCGGCATGCGGGCCGGTCATTCGGGGGGTTGTTTTCGCTGCCACCCCACATGGGCGGCCTGCGGGCCTTAAAAACCCGCCACCACACAACGCGAAGCCGGATAGGGGCCGGGACAAAGAAACTTCAAATTTTTCGAAAAATCGCCAAAAATGGTGGTCCGGCAAGGATTTATGGGCGTAGGCTAGGTGCATAGTGAATCAGAGCCACGCCAGTGAGGAAGCGGTAAACGTGGAACGTCGCGGGATGCCTCGTACGAGCGAGCAGACACCGGTTATAAACCGGTGCCACAGCGCTCCGATCAGAGCCGCGCCCGTAACAACATTATGCGCGATGGGGTGGTCCGTTTTTGCGCTAAGTTAAAACGGCTGCTACATTTAGCCTCTTGGTTCCTTGCAAAAACCGGAGTCCTAAATGAGCAGCCGAGATTGGAAAGTAGTGTACGC